>Ga0307517_10001082_pt1 | contig 46154 bp, 43 predicted proteins | sample 23_EM_MG_FD_194515 | JGI IMG/M metagenome (GOLD analysis project Ga0307517, IMG submission 194515) | Populus trichocarpa ectomycorrhiza microbial communities from riparian zone in the Pacific Northwest, United States - 23_EM | ecosystem: Host-associated > Plants > Roots > Unclassified | place...
GATCATAAGCTAAACATGGGCTTCACACAAGTCCAGGCTCAAAAGAAAATGTACACAGAGTGGCGGAACTGTGCGAAGGATCAGATGATAGCAAGGGGCTTTGCGCCAGCAGGGCGAACGGCCAAAGATTTCCCTGACGCCGACTTCCTGCCAATATGCACAGGCATGAGGACCTTGCGTCCTGCCTCCGATCTCAACGTCTCCGCAGTGGCAGCCAATTATATGCATCGTCTAGACGATATCGAGGAGGCAGTCGGGGAACTGGTTAAGGACACTTGCCGGAAGTTGCCACAAATAACAAAGGCAAAATGGTAGTGCCAAATCCCGCAATCCCCCCTGGGCAGGTCGTCGTGCACGCATCGTTACTACCGCCAGGGGCCCCAAATCAGTGATGGGCTGCGACGACTATAGGGAACCCAGGTCAACTTCCTCCAAATCCTCCCCAAGCCTACATCCCCGCAGGTGGACAACACGGACAGGCTCCTCCGGGTGTGGCTTGTCCAAACGTCCCTGCTGCACAAGTCAACGTCCCTGCTGCCGGACAACTCGGACAGGCTCCTCCGGGTGCGGCTGGTCCAAACGTACCGGCTGCACCAGTCAACGTCTCTGCTGCCGCACAACTCGGACAGGCTCCCCCAGGTGCGGCTGGTCCAAACGTAGCTGCTGGACAGGTCAACATCCCTGCTGCCGGACAAGTCGAACAGGTTCCTCCGTGTGCGGCTGGTCCAAACGTACCTGCTACGCAAGTCAACGTACCTGCTGCCGGACAACTCGGACAGGCAGCCCCGGGTGCGGCTTGTCCTAACGTACCTGCTGCACAGGGCAATGTCGCTGCTGCCGGACAACTCGGGCCGGCTCCCCCGGGTGCGGCTGGTCCCAAGGTGGCTGCTGCTGGACAACTCGGACAGGCCGACCCTGGTGCGGCCGGTCCAAATGTACCGGCTGCACAAGTCAACGTCCCTGCCGCCTGACAACGCGGACAGGCTCCTCCGGGTGCGCCTGGTCCAAACTTACCGGCTGCACAGGTCAACGTCCCCGCCGCCGGACAACTCGGACAGGCTCCCCCGGGTGATTTTCCTGCGGCGGGTCCGGATATACCTGTTCAACCTGGTAATGATCCTGCCCACCCAGAAATGGTACGTGATTCAAGTTCACCGGATGATGACCCTGCGCCGGCGCAAATGTTACCTGATCCACTGCATAATGGCCCCGCGGCAGTCCAAAACCAACCTGTTGTCCTGGGCTTTCGCGCAACACCCAACCATAGGACCACCGGTTAGTCACTTCCTAAATCATCAGCCTGTTTCAGGTTATTACTTAATGACTTATGAGATACAGATTGGAGTGCTCTACTTGGGCGTCTGCGCGCCGTGCGTATCGTTTATCTCCTGCCGTGACGACGTGGTCTGGCACTATCCCAGTTTGAAAGGAATAAGGTAAACGTCGCCGCAAACTATAACTTACTCCATTGGCGTCCCCCTCATGTCAATGGGGTAGTGTTCACCGAGTTGGATTCCTATGACATCCGTGGAATGTCACCTATGATTTACAGATCCGTACCTCAACACCAAATCCGCTACATACTTGGCGCTACAGGCGAAGGGCGTAGAAGGTTAGGTAGGTCTCCTATGCGAGAGTTGCATGACATGGACTCTGTCTTCATCGACAGCGATGAAACCGTAAGAGCTTGGCTCCTTTGAAACACCGTGCTCGACGACCCGCTGGATCTCATGGTGTACTGTTACCGTGATCAGGGTTCAGAGCGGCAAGACACCCCGGCGCTGAGGAGAGTCGACTATCTCAATCAAAATGACATCCGAAACTGCGCCCATGATCTGGCACAACATATAGACTAGATGCATTCGCGAGAATTATTCGACGACACACCTGCTGATTCGCAGGATCGTGATACGGACCACGCCCGTGAGGATGATACCTCTAGTTTATCCGCGTCGTCCACGGGCCTCTCAGACCCTGCGCACGGAAGCGAGATCCCCTTTACAATATTGCCACTTCCCCCTGTAGGACACTCTAAATAGCCGGCGAATCGTATCCCCCTTCTGGCCAAATCGTTGAGCGAGCAGAATCGGCAGCTACCATTAAACGTCCTCTATCGCCCGGCTCAAGGCGAAGATGACCCCATGCATGGCATAAAGTTCGATGAGGATTATCGCATGGAGGATACACCCAAAAAACACCGCTTGAATTACCTTATCAAGGAGTAGATGCGTTCCGCGGAGACGCGGAAACGTCGTTCTGGTTTCGACGCCGAGAGCACAGAGGACCGTAAGTCTAAGAGAGTGCGTATGGGTGCTGGTCAGGAGAACTTGACTGGAGAACTGATAGATTCGATGGCGCTCTGACTATCGGCGATGTCTACCTAGATAAGCCGTCGATTAGTTGTCTCGACTGTCATTTGAAAGGGTCATTAATTGTTTCCTTTCCTTTTTTTCGTTTAATCATTGTGTGTGTAGCTCAAAGCAATGTTTAGTCTCGTTCTTTCTAGATCGTGTTCCCGTCCCTTATACGTGCAGAATGTGATGTTCCGGTAAACAGTCGACGTTTGTGCGCCAAGACTTCTGCCATTGACAATGCGGCTCTTATCGCGGCTCAAACCCATGGGTGATCGTCAGGGGGGGGGATCATGCCGATTGACGACACACCACATCGTACCCCATAGGGGTATCACAAAACGAACCTCACACACACAAACGCCTGGTGAAATGCCGACAGTCTGACACACCCACAGCACCGCACATGTTGTTGTCTACGCGCAGTATAAGAAGGACACCTACCGCCCATCCTTCCCCTCCATACCATCCGTCTAGCGTTCACTTCCACACATCTTCTCCCCTCGTCCTTATATCAAATGGCTCCATTGAGAAAAACGCATGCCTCGGGGCAAAGGTCAAAGTAAGGACTATCTCTTCATCAATTGAAGAGCGCATTACCTTAACGTTTCTGTTATTCCAAGAGGCCAAACAATCCAGCCGCCGGGGGTTGACGCCACCAGCGCAAAATGCCGAAAAAGTCATCCTCGTGGAGCTGCCATTGCCGGTGAGGCGTCAAGGACGTAAGAAATCTTCTTTGTTTAGCATAATCACACATTCCAGAACGTCCAGATATGATCTAACCTTTTAACTACAATAGTTATTCATTGACGTCCAGTGCAAGACCACCCTTTGAGCCAGCTGTGGAGGATTCGAGGTGATAGTCAAACATACGACGCATATGTCAGAAATTTGCGACCTAACCACCGCTGGAATCAGGGGGCGCTATGGGGAGATAATAGTGTTCGTTACGGGGCGGGGCGGGGCGGGCTTTCACTCGCCAGGCCCCGCCCTTACACGGGGCCGGGGCGGGTATTTTTAGGGTAATCACCGCCCCGCCCCCGCACGGGGCCCACCCGCACTTATTCCCTGGACGGGCCCCCGTTTGTTACCACCCATTTTTAGCGGGGACCTGTCCGGGGTATGGGTGGGGCGGGGGCCTAACCGGGGACAGAGGCAGGGAATGCCGAAAAAGACACCCCGCCCCAGGCCGTTGAGCGGGGCAGGGCGGGGAACAGGGCCGGGGGCCCGCGTTTTCCGGGGTCCCGTCCGCCCTGTAACGAACTCTAGGAGATATCCTACGCTAAAAGCTGGTGTGGGTTCTTGAATGCTCACGAGCCTACAGCTGCTTACAAGGGATGGCGCGAACAAGTCAAAGCATACATCACGGTGCTCGGGTGGAACCCTACGAGTCTGACTGGCACCCAAATGGACTCGGTACTCAGTTTCCCACGCCCCCTCACCCCTGTCAAAGGCCGAATTAAATTAATCAAAACAAAGCACTGCCCCGACGACGTCGATGAAATGGAATGTCAAATAAGAGTGTTGGTTAGGGATACAGCCAAGAAGGTTCAGGCAACGAACGATCGTCTCCATGCCCAACGGGCAGAGGATCCAATAGATGCAGAAGTCTGTCATGTTCAGAGTAAGTGTCCGCCCCCATTTACATTATGCGATTCTACGACTACTACTCACAGTTTTTCCAGTGGCCGAATACGATTGGGCCTCTCCGTACGGCCAAAGGCCGATCAGGATCCACATTATTCGACGAACAGGCGCAACGAAAGCCAGGCACCCCTTCTTGCACTACCCCTGGTATGACGAAGACTCGGGCGGAGGGATTGCGTGGGCAGTCTTAGCATCGCCGAACTTGCAATCCCTACTCCGCGTGCTCAAGCGACAACATGTGGAGGACCCCATCCAATCTCCGCGATATCTCATCGGGCCAACTGGGCAAGGAGCCAGCGCGTTACGCCGGCGACGGTCGGACCCCCTCCCCCTCTGCGAGCTCATATTTTTATATACAGACGATGACATCTGGGTGTGGCTGCTGGCTAACCCTGGCAAAGATCCTCTTGATCTCCTGGTGCTGGAGTCACGCCAGGATCAGGGAGAGGGCGGAGACGAAACCGCGGTGCCAGCCTCCGGTGGACATCCATTTTTCGATCGTAAGGCCTGGGACCGGTGGAGCAGTGGGATGACATCGGAGCCGGGGACAACGACAACGACAACGAGAGTCTCAACGATGGCAGTGGCAGCCAAGACGGAGACAATGTCGATCCCAGTCACCACGACGATCTTCGGGTGCCGCCGGGACAGGTTCACACTCCTGATCGCCGTGGTAGAGACATTATTCAAGGTGACGCAGTAAGTTTTCTTTTATTTTCATTCAACATCTTATCTAATCATATACCTAGGACGACGACGGGGACAGCGGTGAATCAGAGCCTGGGAACACCTCAGGGAGCGATTATCCTCCCGTCGGACATCCACCAGGCAGACGTACAGGGGATTCATGACACCGGGATTCAGACACTGGGCCATCTGAGAAGGAGCGGGCTACAGTCCTGAGGGCTATTGTTCAAAAGGATCCCTGGCTTGCAAAACTCTTGAAGACTCCTGAACAAGAGGCTGTGGCGCCCCGACGAGGATCGGGAGCTGTGGCGCGCAGGACTAGAGAGCCTCGTGGCCCAGGGCGTGGGCACGACGGCACTGTAGACACACCTGGTGCCAAATCTGAACCACCAGATGATCGCGATATTCATCGGGCCAAGTCCCCCACGCCTGCGCCTAAGACGTTTAGTCGACCAGAGTCTACCCCCCATCCTGCGACGCCTCCTCACTCAGCCACCACTTCTCCTGCGCCTACGCCGAGCGTTCCTCATGATACCACAAACCCCCACCCACCCCAGTAAATTGAGGCAGGGGGATCTCGGGATACCCGCCCCCCAAATGCGACAAATACGGCCCACACGCCCAGCCCCGAACCACACAACAAACCTGAACCCCGACGCACACTGCACTCCGACGTGGGAGAGGCCGTCGTGGGCGTCACAGAACATGAACGTGAATGTTCTTGCCACTTCCCGATTATTTTTTTCACGCCACCCCAAAAATTCTACACGCTTCCAAGACGTCCCGTATTCTCTTACCTTTTCGCGTCAGCTACCCACTTCCTAGACGTCTCATATTGTTTACATTTTTGTGTTCCTATCCCCTGTATAATAGTTATCAATTCCTTGTACCCCCTTACTTTGGCGTCTGGTATTCGCTACTTTTAGAATCTCGTTGCCAGTTACTGTATTTGTGCACATCGCATTAGTAGACATGATCCGCCTGCATCAGATTATTCACAAGGTTGTATTCCTTACATACAGATTTCAGGGTGCTGAGTGGTGCTGATTCGCGGTTCGGAGATGAGAGTAGATACTCCTAATCCTCTTTGGGCGTGGTGCGTGTTTTCCGTGCAACCACATCGTCAATCACTGCTGATTGCAGCTAGCTTTCGCCCAGCCGGCGACATTTGCGCCACCATCATTTCGCCTATTTTTTCCGACGCCCGACACCTGCGTGTGGGGTCCTATGGATTTCACCTTCAAAGCCCAACTTGAACCTTCACGATCCCAAAGCCCCATTTTGTAGGGATAATCTCGATCTTCGGACAGTGCGTTCCTTGTAGTTCTCCCGACGACAGCATGATGTGTCTTATGAATGTTACAATTGTCCGTGTAGCGGGCGCCGCCACCATGGCAATCATTCCAATACAGATCATAGGCAATTCTTTCACTCTCATACAGAGTGATAGTCTGTGCATAGTTATGTCTGGTTCGGCGTGAACCTCAAGGTTGTATTCCTCTCAACAAGTTTTCCAGGAGCTAAGTGGAGCAGATTCGCCGTTCGGAGATGTGAGTAGATACTCCTGATCATCTTCTTTTGGCCTAGTGTGTTTCCAGGGCAACCTCGTCGTCAGCCCACGCTGCTTGTAGCTAGCTTTCGCCCAGCGACATTGACGCCACGGTGGTTTCGCCTTTTTTTCTGACGCCCGACCCCAGTTTGTGGGGTCCTATGGAGGTCTTGAATTTCAGCCCCAAAGCCCAACTTGAGGCTTCACGATCTCAAACCCCTATTTTGTAAGGAAATCTCCTGCATAGGACGTCCTGTCCAACTGTCCTGACGACAGTATGATGTGCCCTACTGTAACAAACACATTCCCGTCGCTGTTTCGTTAAACAGGGAACGACTAATCGTAGTGCATATCGTGATCGTGGACTATCTTCATAGTTTCGTTCGAGGAAGTCTTATCGCTATAAGACCGCAAGGTACAAAGTCCAATTGCTAGAGGACTAGGTGCTCGCGCTCAAGCTGTAGAGGTTTGTGTAAGAAGTAGAGTAATAGGTTTGTATATCTTGCACCTCGGGAAGGTCACTGTCAAAGGGCATGGCCCGTGCTCCCGTATCCCAGTGTTGTATTGCTTAGATGGTTGCGTGAAGATCGTATCTCTTGGTCGGAACCAAGCGCCTCATATAGGCATCTTCTCACAACCCTATGCCTGGTGACTCATCACCTCGCGCTACATAATCCTCTATGACTCGTAGTGAGTCATAGCGCGAAACCCATCGATGACTCACATGAGGAATCGCTCAACATCCCGCTAACCAATCATAACTCCTAAACCAAATCATGTGCTCAAATGAGTCACATGCGTGAAACCCATGACTCGTAATATGAGTCATGTGCGAAAGTCATTACATCATATGACGTCACCATCGTGAGTCATAAAACCATTTAATCAATCATAATCAAACGATGACTCGCAAGTGCGCAGTCATGTGAAAACTATGAGTCAAACGACGTCATAGTATAACAACATAAAGACGGGATGACTAATAACTGATTAGTCATGTGAAAACAAATTGGCTAAGTCAAAATTTGTGACATTAGCTCCTCTGCCCCTTAGCATCAGTCTCACGATGCTCAAAAACATAAAACATTAACATACTTTTCAAATTCCAAACACAAATGAAATACACAATTTAAATACTTATCCACCAGCTTCTCGTTTGCTTGGTCTTCTTCTCGTTCTTTTTAGGCCGATATAACGCCGGAGTCGTTTTCGTCCTTTTTGTCCCAGTGGTCGGGGGATCCGTTCGTCTCAGGGGCTGGGGGCAGTCCCACTGCCGCCGAGAATTCGCTGTCGCGGTCCAGCTCTCTCACCAGGGCTGCCGCTTTGCTCATCGCTCGTCGAACTCGGATCTTGAGTTCGACGTTGTCATATGCCCGCCGTCGGGCCTCCATTCCTGCCTTTCTTGCCGACTCTTCGGCCACCACACATCTTCTCTTGTAGCTCCGGTTCTCGTCCCCGAGGTCTCCCATCTCTTTCTCCACCCTCTCCATTCGTTCTTGAAGTTCCTCGACAAACTTCGCCATATCATCGTATTTGTTGCCGAGGCCCGCTGCCTCACCCCAGTGGACCTTTTTCGCTTGTCGGCGTGGTTGGTTTCGTCGAGGTTGCTTTGGGAACCAGTTGGCTCTCTCTTTGTCCCTTATGTGCACGTCGCACCGATCGTTGAAGCATGCACTCCAGTCAATGGCCGCATGAGGGGTGGTTGGTGCTTCAGCAGGTGCCTTCGAGGCAGAACCTGCTGAGGAGGAGGAGGAAGCGGAGGATGCTTTGACTGCTTGGCTGTACGACATTCTCATATCGTGTTGTTTGTGGTATTTGAAAGTAAAGAAAATGTAAAAGGTTGGAGTGCGGTTTGTAAGATGTTCGTTGGTCTTGCGAATGTTATCCTGAGGATGCTTTTCGTGATTTTTTCGTGTTCGCAAGATCCCCTTTTATCTTTGCCTGAACTCTTTCTTTGTTCCTTAATCTTTTTGTCCTTCCTCGATGTGTATGTTTCTTCTTTGATATCTTTGCGTATCGTATGATATTCGTGCATCGGATAATTCTTATCAACCGAATTGCGTCGTAATCGTACGGTCGCCGTGCATGTCGTATGAGCCTCTTGCATCGGATAATTCTTATCAAAAGAATTGCGTTGTACTCGTACGGTCGCCTTCCATGTCGTATGATGCTCTTGCATCGGATAATTCTTATCAAACAAATTGCGTCGTAATCGTACTGTCGCCTTGCATGTCGTATGATGCTCTTCCATCGGATAATTCTTATCAAAAGAATTGCGTCGTAATCGTACGGTTGCCTTGCATGTCGTATGATGCTTCTGCATCGGATAATGCTTATCAAAACAATTGCGTCGTATTCGTACGGTCGCCTTGCATGTCGTATGATGCTTCTGCATCGGATAATTCTTATCAAAAGAATTTCGTCGTAATCGTACGGTCACCTTGCATTTCGTATGATGCTCTTGCATCGGATAATTCTTATCAAAAGAATTGCGTCGTAATCCTTCGGTCGGGAAATCAATTCCTTTCTGGTCTCAGAAGAGATCCATAAGTACTCGCCGTTTGGCCATGATGTTTCAAACGTTTGATCTTCCTTTCCTCTGGACATCTCCTTCTTTTGGTTTGGAGCTCCTCTCCCACCCCGTTTGATGTTCGAGTACGCTGAGCTTCGTCTTGTCGGGTTGTTTAGTTTCGAGCGTTTCTTTCTTTTGAGCTCCTGTCCCACCACGTTTGGTGTTCGAGTATACGGAGCTTCGCCTTGTCGTGTTCATGCAACCAATTTCCTCGTGTTCTGCTTTGGCGAGAATCCTTGAGTACTATCGCATGGATTTCGAGGGTCCATGTGCCTGGTATCTTTCGTATTCGAGCCATTTTAGGTTCAGTCCCCCTTCAGCCTTGGTCCCACAAGGCTACAGCCTCTTAAGGGAAAAAATAAAAAACGTTCCCATTTTTCTATGGTCATTTTTTATTTTCCCTGCTTCTGTTCCTCGATCCTATTGTTCACGCGGAAGTACTATGCGTTTTAGATAGTAAGATGGTTGGATTGTCGTGGGGTTGGTTCCTTCTGACTCGTCTTTTCTTCAATCGTATCTTCGTTTGTCTCGTACAGAGGAACCTATGTGTTGTCCTGATGATGATAGGTTCCATCTGTTTCTCGTCTTCGCTTCGATCGTATCTTCGTTCGTCTCGTACAGAGGAACCTATGGTTAAAGGTATTTGTCTCCAAATCCCTTTTCCTTCTAGCTCCTCTCTCAGCATCGGCTGGTCCCACAGCCGACAAGCCCCCCCTGCTCCCCGGCCTCCCCACTCGCTTTCGAGAATTGTGCACAAATTGTGCCGGAAAAAAAAAATTCCCTATTTTTTCCCTTTTGAGAGGTGATACCGAGTTGATTTGTGGGTCTTTCTTCTTTCTTCTCTTGTTTTCTGTCATAAGTAGAATGTTTCAATAAAGAGTTCAAGTTTGTTGTCTTTTTTGTTCCTTCTTGTATTCGTTCAGGGTTTGTAGGTAATGACGCAACCAAATGTAACAAACACATTCCCGTCGGTGTTTCGTTAAACAGGGAACGACTAATCGTAGTGCATATCGTGATCGTTGACTATCTTCATAGTCTCGTTCGAGGAAGTCTTATCACTATAAGACCGCAAGGTACAAAGTCCAATCGCGAGAGGACTAGGTGCTCGCGCTCAAGCTGTAGAGGTTTGCGTAAGAAGTAGAGTAATAGGTTTGTATATCTTGCACCTCGGGAAGGTCACTGTCAAAGGGCATGGCCCGTGCTCCCGTATCCAAGTGTTGTATTATTTAGATGGTTGCGTGAAGATCCTATCTCTTGGTGGGAACCAAGCGCCTCATATAGGCATCTTCTCACAACCCTATCCCTGGTGACTCATCACCTCGCGCTACGTAATCCTCTATGACTCATAGTGAGTCATAGCGCGAAACCCATCGATGACTCACATGAGGAATCGCGTAACATCCCGCTAACCAATCATAACTCCTAAAGCAAATCATGTGCTCAAATGAGTCAAATGCGTGAAACCCTTGACTCGTAATATGAGTCATGTGCGAAAGTCATTACATCATATGACGTCACCATCGTGAGTCATAAAACCATTTAAGCAATCATAATCAAATGATGACTCGCAAGTTGCGGAGTCATGTGAAAACTATGAGTCAAACGACGTCATAGTATAAAAACATAAACAGGGGATGACTAATAACTGATTAGTCATGTGAAAACAAATTGGCTAAGTCAAAATTTGTAACACCTACCAATGTTGCGATTGTCTGCGTCGCTGGCGCGGCCACAATGGCAATAATTCCAATACCGATCGTGGGCAATTCTTTCACTGTCATACCGAGTGATAGTCTGTGCATAGTTATATCCGGTCTGGCGTCAAATGCCTGCATCAGATTACTCACAAGGCAGTACTGTATTCCTTGAATACAGTTTCGGTTGGTGGTGATAATTCGACGCTGGGAGATGAGAGTAGATCCTAATCCTCTTTTGGCGTGGTGAGTGTCTCGCGAACAGCCCTCGTCCCTAACCAATACTGCTTGCAGCTAGATTTTGCATGTCCGGCGACGTTAGCGACACCTTCATTTCGTCTATTATTTCTCATGATAGACCTGTGAGTCCTAATTCCTGAACCCCGGATATGGTATTGAAAGTTTAAACCCCTTTGTGTAGGCACATCCCTCCCTTGCATACTGACTGATAGTAAGTGAGCCTACCACACCCCTAAATCCTAGCGTACTGGTATAAGACCTGACGCGTCCTCTTCGACGAAAGGAAAATACTAACTCTTCGCTCCCACCAAACTCAACACATCTAATTATCAGATTGACTCCAATCTTTACCAACATTCACTACCCGTCCTATATCCCACATGCATCCGAATTCGAGCAGTCAGCCAGCACCCCGGGTGGGCAATCTTAATGGGCGCAGGCGCAACATCATAACTGACTCCATGGGGTCGAGTCAGCCAACTCCACGAGTGGGCAATCTGAGCCGGCAAAGGCGCGACGTCAAACCCAACTGCATGGGATCGAATCAGCCAACTTCACGAAGGGGCAATATTAACGGGCGTAGACACAACGTCATACCAGCGGATAGGCTGTCCTGATCGGTAACACAACAGACTGAATCCGGCAGCTCCAATAGTGCTGAATTGTCGGGTCGTAATTCTTCCCCACCACCAATTGCGAGAGGGCTTCTAGCACGACCGGCCAAGCGCCTCCGGAGTAGCATAATTCAGACCACAGCATATACTGAACCTGAGATGGAGGCTGACGGACAAGGGCATATGGAACCCGTCCGCCTCAGCGACGATAGCAGCGATGAGTATCAGATGTCACATCCGGGCGACGAAACTGAACCCGACACCGAACCTGAAGGAGCGAACCTCAGTGGTGCGGATGAGACAACACCTAGACGTCGTCGTGGGCCACGATTGGTGGAGACAGACGGAAACAATCGCCCCAGGACTGTGCGAATTTCGACCAACTCTGCTTCACAGGAGGCAGCACTTGTCCCACGGACGCCCGCGGCCCGTGTGACCATAACTCCCGGTAGGCCCTATTCCCCGGCGACATTCCCATCATCAAGTGTAGTACGGTATTCGTCCCCTCTTGGCGTCCCTAGCACAACAACGTCTGGTATCAGGAGCTCGAGTCCACCAGGCGAACCGAGTACAAGAGGAACTCTGTCTGTCTGGCAGGTAATTAATTCGCGGCGAAACACTGTGACAGGCGTGGAGGGGCAAATACTAGGCGTAGCAAAGAATCTGATGCTTCAGTACACCCTTTATGTTAACCCACTCCCGAACCCTGTTGCTTTGACGTCTGAGGTGCAGAGTGTTTGGAGCCTCGCGCAAGATGAGATTGCGGATGCCGGAAATATTGCCCCGTCGTCGAAGAGTATAGACATTGTAAGTCAGAGGTCACAACCATAAAGGGTGCTGCACTAACTACGAAAGATACGTCAAAAGGACTCTGGCGTGGGGGCGCAGTTCGTCCATTATATAAAAAATCATATACAGGAATTATACGGACTACCGGGCGACCCCACTGCCATCGCTCGTAGAGTCGAATACCTTCTCGCGGATGACAGGTTCATGTGCCCCTCAAATGGGCATGCGGTGTATATCCGCCCGTCGTCCGTCGCCCAACCAGGACTTCCAATCACCACTGACTATGAACTGGATGCAGCCTATATCATTCCAGTTCCTCGCGCCTCAGATTGCCGACACCATCTATGGTAAGTATTTCAATGGCAAGAAAAAGCTTGGGATGCTAGACCCGGAATTCATCAACCGTGTCAATGGTACCATGGTGTGTCTCACTTGTGCAATCCTGTGCCATCAACTACGCGCATATCGACTTTGGGTGCATCAGGATCCTCAGGACTTCAAGCCTGACGCAGTTGGAGGTAGGAGACCCTCAATGTCCCCCCCCGTCCTTGGTTTTTGTTCTGATGACTAACTAATCTTGCAAGACCTTTTCTTACGGCAGAAGAACACCTGGCGGGCAGTACCACGGCCAATGCAGCAACTCATGCTCAGCAATCTGCGTGAGACGATTACAGACAGGATCCAGCAAAATCATCGTATGATGCAGGAAAGTTGTGAAGGCTTTGCTGACAATCATGACACAGTTCATGCCGAACTGGAGCGTCAGCTATCCAGGCGTCAGCTATCCAGCTGGAATCCAAGACGAGCTGCTGTGCGGGAACAGACACCGCTCAACAATGACGCCGGGGGTTTAGAGCACTACCGGCAGAGTCAAGATGAATCCTAGGGGAGCGAACTGTTGTTTGACTACAACCAGGCGTCGTTCGCCCAGGCGCTTCAGATGCTAGATTCAGATCCGATGAGCCTAGGTAACTCACAGGAGCTGACGCTAGGACTAGCGCAAGAGGGGCCAGCGAACCCGGGTTTCGCCAGTCGGCTATCGTTGAGCATGGACGACTTGCAGGGAAGAGACGCTGGCGCGAGAGAGAATGGTTTTTTGTAGACTTGGCGATGTGTGAACCGTTGTGTTTATGGAATTTGATTTGCAGGAAATGTAAACTATTAGATTTCGGTTGGCCGATCTGTGGAGCCGTGAGGACAATTTGCTGTGTATTTCTGAGCGAGATCTGAGCCAGAGCTCAGAAACGTAGAATCGCCGTGGCCAGGGTGTCCTGGACGCCCTGGTCGCGGCTGTAGACTAGTAATAATAGAATATCAAGATGCGGATGAGGTTCAAAGGCACGATACAAGGGGCACGAGCTCCTCAAAGCTTTTGTGAATGGCACTCAGTAATACAAATGAATAGTGGAGCGATCGAGACGGCGTCTGGAATATGTGTGCTATCATGACGCCGTCGAGAGTAGACAGGTGAGCTATCACGAGGTCGTCAAGACGGCGTCTGGAATATGTGTGCTATCACGAAGCCGTCGAGAGTATGCATGTGAGCTATCACGACGTGGTCAAGAGGGCGTCTGGAATATATGTGCTATCACGACGCCGTCGAGAGTATGCCAGTGAGCCATCACGATGCCGTCGCGACAAACATGTGAGCTATTTGGAAGGCATTGGGAGCCTATAGCCAGACATGGCAATTGATGCAGAGGGGCTTGAAATATCGCTGTGTAGTATCCGGAAGACTAAGCATCCGGATAGTCTTCCGGATGCTACAGCGGAGTTGCATTCCGCCATGACGAGGGAGGCACAGGAAGGAGATCGTCGGGATGCGGGAGAGCTACGGGTCTGAGGGCATCTGGCCCCATGCCCTTGGTGGTGGACGTCGTCGGGACATCGAGGACCCAGGGGTAGATAGGGAATGGCTTCCGGACGTGAAGTCCCGCCGACGTCGCGTCCAGAGTAACGTTTAAGGTTCTGAGGGTCCTGAGCGTCTGATGCACCGGACGCTCAGGACGCATATAATAATTTTTCCTGATGATCCCTTTCCATCGATCCAAAGCCATAAACCTGATCATGCGCGCAAATGAGTCGCATGCGTAAAACCCATGACTCCTATTATGAGTCATGTGCGAAAGTCATTACATCATATGACGTCACCATCTTGAGTCATAAAATGATTTAACCAATCATAATCAAACGATGACCCTCAAATGCGTAGTCATGTAAAAGCTATGCATCAAACAACGTCATAGTGCAAAAACTAACATATCTTATGACTAATAAATATTAGTCATGTCAAATCAACCTTGGTTTGTCACAATTTGTGACAGATGCATCTTGACTTGGCAGGTAGTGCTCTAAACCCCTGGCGTGATTGTTGAGCGGTGGCTGTTGCGGCAGAGCAGCTCGTCTTTGATTCTGGCAGGGTAGCTGATGCCTGAATAGCTAATGGTACAGTTTGGCGTTAACTGCGTCATGATCATCAGCACAGCCTTCACAACTTTCCTGTATTATATGATGATTTTGCTGGATCCTGTCTGTGATAGTGTCAAGCACATTCCTGAGCATGAGTTGCTCAGTTGGCTGTGGTACTGCCCGCCTGGTGTTCCTCTGCCGTAAGAAAAGGTCTTGCAAGATTGGTTAGTTATCAGAACAAAAACCACGGACTGGGGGGATATTGAGGGTCTCATACCCCTGACTATGTTTGCCTTGAAGTCCGGACAATCCTGATACGCCCCAAGTGGATATCAGGCTAGTTGGTCGCACAGGCTTGGACAAGTCAGACATAATATTGGACTATTGACACGATTGATAAATTCGCGGTCCAGCATCCCAAGCTTTCTCTTGCTATTGAAATACTTACCATAGATCGCATCGGCAATCTGAGGCGCAAGGAACTGGAATGATATAGGCTGCATCCAGGTAATAGTCCGTCATGATTGGAAGTCCTGGTTGGGCGACAGGCAACTGGGAGATACACACTCCTCATACTCATTTGAGGGGCCCATGAACCTGTCATCCTGGAGAAGGTACACGACTCTACAAGCGATGGTAGTGGGGTCGCCCGGTAGTCTGTATAATTTCCGTATATGATATTTTATATAATGGACAAACTGCGCCTCCACGCCAGTGTGTTTTTGAAGTATCTTTCGTAGTTTGTGCAGCACCCTGGATCTTGGAGATCTCTGACATACCATGTCTCTACTCTGCGATACCGGTTCAATATTTCGGGCATCTGCAATCTCATCTTGCACGAGACTCCAAACTCTATGCCCCTCATATGTCAAAGCAGCCGGGTTCGCCCGTGGGTTAACCTAAATGTATAGTGAAGCATGAGATCCTTTGCTACGCCTAGTATTTCCCCTACGAGGCCTGTGACCGTATTTGGCCGCAAATTAATTATATGCCGGATACACACAGTTCCTCTTGTACTCGGTTCGCCTTGTGGACTCGAGCTTCTGATACCAGACGTTGTTGTACTAGGGATACTAAGTGGGGACGCATATGGTGCTACGCTGGTTGATAGGAATGTCGTCAGAGACAAGGCCCTCCCCGGAGCTATTGTCGCATGGGCCACAGGCGTCCGTGGCACAATTGGTGCCTCCTGTGAACCAGCGTTGGTCGAAATTCGTCCTGTCCTTGGGTGATTATTTCTGTATGTCTCCACCGATCTTGGCCGACGACGACGGTCAAGTGTTGTCTTCTCTGCACTACCCAGGTTTGCGCCTTCTGATTCGGTGCCAGGTTAGTTTCTTCGACCGGATGTGACATCAGATACTCATTGCTGCTCTCGTAGGTGAGGGGGACGGGTTTCCTGTGCCCTTGTCCGCCAACCTCCATCTCAGGTTGGGTTTATGCTATTGGCTGAATTGTGCTCCATCAAAGGGGCTTGCCCGGTCGTGCTAGAAGCTGTCTCATCATTCGTGGTAGGGAACAATTACCACCAAATGATTGCGCCCTATTGGAGCTGCCGGATGCCGTCTGTCATGTATTCGATCTTGACACCATATCAGCTTGTATGACATGCAGTCTACGCCAATTCAGATTGCCGCCTCGTGAGGTTGGCTGATTGGATCCAATGGTGTCGGGTATGACCTCGCGTCTTCCCTGTGTCCGATTGCCAACTGGTGGAGTTGGCTGACTCGACCCCATGAGGTCGGGTAGGATCTCCCGCCTGCCCCCGCTAAGATTGCCGACCAGCGGTGCTGGCTGACTGGTAGAATTCAGATGCATATGGGATACAGGAAGGGTAGTGAACGTTTTGAAAGATTGGAGTCAATCTGACAATTGGATGTGTCGAGTTTGGTGGAAGCGAGGAGTGGGTATTGTCCTTGCCTCGAAGAGGACGCATTAGGTCCAATACCTGTAGGCTAGGATTTAGGGGTGTGGTAGGGTGACTTACTATCACTCTGTATGCAAGTGAGGGATGTGCCTACAGGAAGAGGTTTAAACTTTCATTACGATGTCCGTGGTTCAGGAATTAGGACTCACACATTTGTGGAGAGAAATAAGAGAGGCAAGAACTTGTGGCTAACGTCGCCAGACATGCAAAATCTAGCTGGAAGCAGCATCGGTTAGCGACGAGCGCTGTTGACCAGACACTCACTATGCCAAAAGAGGCTTAGGATTATCTACTCTCATCTCGCAGCCATGAATCATCACCACCAACCGCAACTGTATTCCACTCATACAGTACTGGCTTGTGAATAATCTGATGCAGGCGGTTGATACCAGACCGGATATAACTATGGACCAACTATCACTCGGGATTAGAGTGTAAGAATTGCCCAGCATTAGTATTGAGTGTCGGTTACGGGGCCTCCGGGGCACCGAACAACGTCGGCCCGCAGCCCAATTACAGGCCCCGCCCCGGTGAACGGACAGGGGCAGGGCTTGTGTTTTTATCATTCCCTGCCCCGGCCCCCGGCCTCACCCTTTCACCAGACCGGTCCCCGTTAAAACAGGTGGGGCGAAACGGGGCCCCATCCAAGGAATGTGCGGGGACTCGCTCAGGACGGTGGCGGGGTGGGGATTACGCCCAAAATAACGCCCCCGGCCTGTTGTAAGCGTGGGGCCTGGCAAGTGAAAATCCGCCCCGCCCCGCCCCGTAACGAACTCTATGGGTATTGCAAGTATTGCCACTGTGGCCACACCCATGACCCAGACAATCGCAACCTTGGTAGTGTACATCATACTGGCGTCAGGAGGGTTAGATGGTCCGACGATGCTCGAGAATTCCCTACAAAATTGCAGTTTGGGATCGTGAAGCCTCAAGCTGGGCTTTGGAGCTGAAATTGAAGACCTTCAAAGGAGCCCACACACGAAGGTCATGTGTCAGAAAAAAAGGCTAATGCAGGGTAGCGGCAATGGTGCTGGGTGAAAGCTTGCTACAAGCAGTATGGGCTGACCATGAGGGTGCCTGGGAAACACACTAAGCACCAAGCGGTATCTACTGACATCTCCAAACAGCAAACCTGCTCAACTTACCCGCTTGAAAACTTATTGTAAAGAATACAACCTAGTGAATTATCTGACGCAGGTTGTTCACGGCGGACCAAACATAACTATGCAAAAACTATTAGTTGGTATGAGACTGAAAGAATTGCCCGTGATTTGTATTGGAATTATTGTCATGGTGGCAGCGACCAGTACATGGACAATCAGAACATTCATAGGACACATCATACTGTTTTCAAGAGAACTACAAGGAATGCAGAATCTGAAGCGCGAGATTTTCCCAACAAAATGGGGCTTTGAGATCATGAAGATTCAAGTTGGGCTTGGAGCTTGAATCGAGCGTACCCCACAGGGGGGTATTAGGCGTTGGCAATAATAAGCAAAATGATAGTCGCGCAAATGTCACCGGCGAGGCAAAAGCTCGCTGCAATAAGCATTCATGGACAACAAGATTACACGGAAAATACGCATCACGCCCAAAGAGGATTATTTGTATCTACTCACATCTGGGAACAGCGAATCAGGACCACTTGGCACCCTGAAATGAGTATACATGGAATACAAGTTTGTGAATAATCTGAGGTAGGCGGTTGATGTCTACAAATGCGATATGCACAAATACCGTAACTGCCAATGAGATTCTAAAAGTTGGGAATACCAGACGTCAAAGTAAGACGGTACAAGGAATTGAAGACCATTAAACAGGGGATAGGAACACGTAAATCTAGGGAATGTGGAGCCTCTAGTAAGGGTGTAGTTGACATGAAAAGGCAAGAGAATACGGCACATGGTAGAAGCATGGAGATGTTACCGGTTGTTTGTGGGGTGGCATGAAAGAAATAATCGGGAAGTGCCAAGAAGGTTCAAGTTGATGTTCTGTGAAGCACGCAACGGCCTCCCCCATGTCAGGGGGCACTGTGCGTTCGGGGTTCAGGCCTGGTGTGTGGTTTGGGGCTGGGCACGGGGGCCATAATCGTCGCATTTGGGGAGCGGGTATCGCAAGATCTGCCTGCTGCAATTGGCTGCGGTAGGTGGGAGTTTATGGTATTATGAGAAATACTGAGCATGGGGGCATGAGAAGTGGTGGCAGAGTGAGAAGGGGTCAGAGGAGGGGGGGTAGACTCTGCTCGAGTAAACATTGCAGGCGCAGGGGTAGGGGACTTGGCCCGATGAATATCGCGATCTTCTGGTGGTTCTGATTCGGCATCAGGTGTTGCTACTGCATTGTCGTGCCCACGCCCTAGGCCACAATACTCTCCATTCCTCATCGCCCCACTTGCTAATCCTGGTCGGGGCACCACAACCTCTTGTTCAGGAGTCTTCAAGAGTTTGCAAGCACCCACCGTTACCGTAGGATATCTCCCAATAGCGCCCCCTGATTCCGGCTGTGGTTAGGTCACAAATATCTGACATATGCGTAGTATGTTTGACCCTAACCTTGAATTCTCCACAGCTGGCTCAAATACAGTTGGTTACGGGGCCTCCGGTGCCCCGAAAAATACGGCCCCCTGGCCCCGTTCCCCGCCCCGCCCCGCTGAACGGCATGGGGCGGGCAGTGTGATTTTAGGGTTCTGTGCACCTGCCCCTGGCCCCGCCCGTTCCCCAGACGGCCCCCGTTACAACACGCAGGAAGACACGGGGCCCCATCCAGGGAATGAGCGGGGACTCACCCTAGACGCGGGCGGGGCTGGGATCACACCCAAAATAACCCCCCCGGCCTGTTGTAAGGGCGGGGCCTGGCGACTGAAAACTCGCCCCGCCCCGCCCTGTAACGAACTGTAGGCTCAAATGCTGGTCTTGTACGGGAAGTTATAAAACCAATGTTGAAGTTAAAAGGTTAGCTGATATCGGGACGTTCTGGAATGTGTTATCATGCTAAACAGAGAATAGTTCTTACATCCTTGAGGCCGCACCGGTAATGGCAGCTGCATGAGGATGGCTTATTTGGTGTTTTGGGCTGGTGGCGTCAACCCCCGGAGACTGGATTGTTTGGTGTCTGTGAATAAAAGAACGGTTAAGGTAATGAGCTCTTAAATTGATGAAGAGAAAGTCCTTACTATCACCTTTCCCCCAAGGCATGCGTTTTTCTCAATGGAGCCATTTGATAAACGGACCGGGGAGAAGATTTGTGGCAGTAAACTCCTAGACGCATGGTGTAGAGGGGAAGGATGGGCGGTAGATGGCCTTGTTATACTGCGCGTAGACAACAAGATGTGTGGAGCTGTGGGCGTGTCGGACGGTGGGAATATTTGCCGGCGTTTCTGTGTGTGATGTTCGTTCTAGGATAGCACTATGGGGTACGATGTGTCGTCAATCGGTATGATCTCCCCCCCCTCAAGATCACACAAGAGTTTGAGTCGTGATAAGTGCCCCATTGGCAATGGGAGAAGTCTGGGAGAACAAAGGTCGACGGTTTACCGGAAGATCACATTTTGCAGCTATATGGGACAGGAACATGATCTAGAAAGAACGAAACCAAACATCGCTTTGAGCTATACACACAATGATCAAACAAAAAAGAAAAAGAAAGGAAACAAGCAATGACCCTATGAAATGACAGTCCAGACAACTAATTCACGGCTCATCTAAGTAGACATCACCAACCCTCCGCGGCCGATCGAATCCATTCGTGCTGCTGTCAAGTTCGCCTGACAGGCACCTGTATGCACGCTCTTAGACTTGGGTCATCTGTGCTCGCAGCGTTGAAACCAGCATAACCTTTCGGCATGTACTCGGATCGCCGGAACTTCTGATAAGTAATTCAAACCTCCTTTTTGAGGCGTATCCTCTATGCGATATTCTTCAGCAAACTGTATGCCCTGCATGGGGTCTTCTTTGCCTTCAGCCGGGCGAAGGAAGACTACTAAGGTTAGCTGTCGATTCTGCCGGCTCAAGGATTGTGCAAGAAGGGGGATACGATTCGCCGGCCATTTACTCTGTCCTACATGCGGACATGGCAATAGTGTAAGGTGGATCTCGCTTGCATGCCCAGAGTCTGAGAGGTCCGAAGATGGCTCAGATAAAGGAGAGGTATCATCCTCACGCCTGTCGTCCGGATAACTAGCTTCCAGATCAGCAGGTCTGTTGTTGAATATTTCTCAGTAATCTATCTGGCCTATACGTTATGCCGGATCACCGGCCGAGTTTCGAATGTGATTATGATTGCAATAGTCCACTCTCCTCAGCACCCTGGTTTCTTGCCGCGCTGAACCCTGATCATGGTAACAGTGGACAATGAGACCCAGCCGGTCGTTAAGCAAGAAATTGGAAAGGACCCAAGCTCTTATGGTTTCATCGCTGTCGATGAAGACATAATCCATGCTATCCAACTCTCGCATAGGAGGCCTACCTAACCTTCTACACCCATCACCTGTAGCGCCAATTATGTGGTGGTTTCGGTGGTGAGGTACGGATCTGTAAATCATACCTGACATTCCGCGGATGTCATAGGAATTCAACTTGGCGAGCAGTACCATATTGACATGAGGGGGACGCCAATGCAGTAAGTGATAGTTTAGGGCGAGGTTTACCTTATTCCTTTCAAACGGGGATAGTGTCAGACGATGTCGTGACGGCAGGACATAAACGATATGCACGGCGCGAGGACGCCCAAGTACAGCGCTGCAATCTGTATCTCATGAGTCAGTAAGTGAAAACCTAAAACACGGTAATAATTTAGGAAGTGACTAACCTGTGGGCCAATGGTTGAGCGTTGGGCAAAAGCCCAGGGCAACAGGTTGGTTTTGGACTACCGCGGGGCCATTATGTGGTGGATCAGGAAACATTTGCCCCAGCGCAGGGTCATTATCCGATAAACTTGAATCAGGTACCATTTGTGGGTGCGCCGAATGATTATCCGGTGAACTTGAATCTTGTACCATGTGTGGGTGCGAGGACCATTGCCTGGTTGAACAGGTAGATCCGGACCCTCTGTAGGAACATCACCCATGGCAGCCTGTCCAAGCTGTCCAGCAGTAGGCAGGTTGACTTGTGGAGCAGGTACCTTTGGAACAGCCTCTCACCGAGAAGCCTATCCTAGTTGTCCGGCAGCAGGGACGTTGACTTGTACAGCAGGTACGTTGTGACCTGCCGCATCCGGAGGAACCAGCCCCAGTGGTCCGGTAGCAGGAATGTTTGGAACAGCCACACCCAGTGGAGCCTGTCCTACTTGTCCGGCAGCAGTGATGTTTACATGTGCGGCCGGTACCTTTGGACCAGCCGCACGCAGAGGAGCCTGTCCGATTTGTCCGGCTGCTGGGACCTTAGCAACGGCCACACCCGGGGGAGCCAGTCCAAGTTGTCAGCCAGCAGGGACCTTGGCACCAGCCGCACCAGGAGAGGCCTGTCCGAGTTGTCCGACCGCATCCACTTGACTTGTGGAGCCCGTACGTTTGTACCCGCCAAACCCGCAGGAGCCTGTCCGTATTCTCTGCCTGGATGGACCTCGACTGGGGGAGAGTTTCAGGGAGGTTGACCTGGGTTCCCTATAGTCGTCGCAGCCGCCCCCTCATTTCTGGCCCCTGGCTGTACTAACGCTCCGTGCATGAAGACCTGCCCAGGGGGGATTGCGGGATTTGGCAATACCATATGGCCTTTGTTATTTGTCACATTCAACTTCCGGCCTCTGTTCTTAACCGGTTCCCCAACTGTGTCCACAATATCGTCTAGGTGATGCATATCATTGGCTGCCACTGCGAAGATGATGAGATCGCAGGGAGGAAGCAAGGTTCGCATGCCACTGTATATTGGCAGGAAGTCGGTGTCAGGGTAATGGTTACCAATTCGTAGTGTGCGTTATGGGGTGGGGCTGGGCGGTTTTGCACTCGCCAGGGCCGGTTCTTATACGGGGCCGGCGGGGGTATTTTGAGGTAATTCCTGTCCCGCCCCCACCCAGGGCCCACCCGCAGTCATTCCCTGGATGGGGCCCCGTTTGTTACCTCACATTATTAACGGGGACCCGTCCGGGGTATGGGTGGGGCGGGGGCCTGAGCGGCCACAAGGGCAGGGAATGCCGAAAAAGACACCCCGCCCCAGGCTGTTGAGCAGGGCAGAGCGGGGAAAAGGGGCGGGGGCCCGCACTTTCCAGGGCCCCGTCCAACCCTTACCAAACTCTAGCCATTCGCCCTCCTGGCGCAAAGCCCCTTGCTATCATCTGATCTTTCGCACAGTTCCACCACTCTGTGTACATTTTCTTTTGTACCTGGACTTGTAGGAAGCCCATGCATGGCGTATAATGACTAATCGCTGGACTGCCTGGGTCGGTAAGATGTATGCTTATTGCCCCTTGAAGCGAACTATGTGGAAGTTGATCTCTCTGGCCTGGCGCACGGACTCCAGCATCTTGTATGAATCTGTACTGCATGTTGATATTTTGCGCTATGTGCATTGAGGGTTTGTTTATATTAAGAGTTGATTTGGAGATCCTAGTCTTGTAAATATAGGGGATGTTGTGGATATTGTTGATATTAGATTATCCTTGATATGAACTTGCTGCTGTCGTGATCAACCCACATTTTATATACACCTCTCAGCCATTCAAGATGTTTGAAAGAATCATGAATTGGTTGAATTGTTTTCAAGAATTAAGGTGCATCAGGAACTGACACCTCGGGCGTCCATCGCTGTTTCAGTTGTTTCCTGTCAATCCAAGATGATAACCCGCTGATAGCACATGACCTGGGGACACACAACGCTGAACCTGTCTGATGGCAAGAGATAGCTCTGTAAGCACAGCGCTAGGCCCAGCCTATCGGAGTTATCCACAGGTGTTTACATCCTGAAGACGACAACATCATACTCATATCACCCACAGTGGACTCCCCAAATTGGCGGTGCTGATTTCCATTATGCTTGTTAAATGTTCATTTTGTCGCAAAGAATATGATGGTGCAGGTGCCTACGAGCAACCATTGGGAAGTTGGCATGGAAATCTCAATATCGTACTCAGATCCACAATCCGGAATCCGCCTGCGGACATGCTTACTGACCGGGGAACCGAGCTATCTGATGCCAACGAACCCATCGAAGACTCCGATTCAGACTACGAATCAGATCCTGCCCGAGATCCTGCCCCGAGTGAGCATGATGTACCTGAAGATAGGTTTGGGCAGGAACAGGAAAAGGAAGGACTTGAGGACAACAGGTACCGAGTCGGTGCAGAATAGGCCTATTATCTGGGGGCCGCAAAGCCATTGGAGAGGTTAAAGATTATAAGGAACAATTCAGGGATTTGTGCGAGCACCCCAGGGGTTCTTTTGCCTGTGCCCAAGGTTTCAAACTTGCATCTTGGTTTATTGAGAGCAAAGTCTCAAAGACGCGGATTAAGAATTACGGTTTCAAGTGGTATAGGAAGCTGGACATACGTCGGCTATAGGTCCATGGATGCATTGGACAATCCTCTCCGATACTGTCACAAATTGTGACTAAGCAAGGTAGATTCCACATGACTAATACATATTTGTCATAAGGTATGTTGGTTTTACACTATAACGTCACTTGACTCATAGTTTTCACACGAGTTATTTTATGGGTTATGATTGGTTACACGAATCAGCACTCGCTTTGCACTTCGCTTTGCATTTTGCCTGGTCGGAAAGCTTCTTGCTTCGTTCACGGTCGGCGTTATCGTGTCCGTACTCTCGGTGGAAGTAGGCCTTAGCTTTGTGTGCTTGCACCTCTGATGGGGAAAGCCTCGGTCACTAACCCCTAGGCTTCGTTACGGGGCCCCGTTTCCGAGGAGCGCGGACAAAGTAACATAGGTTATTCTGATTAACTGGTTGAAAGAATCTTCCAAATCGGACAAGAACTGACTGAGATAGAGCTCTTTGAAGTTAGACAACTTCACAGTGCTCTATCTCACTCAGTTTTGGTCCAATTTGGACAATTCTTTTTTTAATATGCATTTAATAACCTGCTCTTGGCACCCCGTTTGTCAGAAACGGGGCCCCGTAATGAACACTAGTAACCCCTCGGTCCCTCCTTGGTCTTGACGTCGTCCCAAAACCCCTTGCCCTGGCCTGTTTGTCCGTTGTGGCTAGCCTGCTCGCGATCTTGGCTTCACGCACCTCCCGCCTTTGTCGGCTTGCACCATTACTGCTACAGGAGGTGGCAACCTCGTGCCCTCTCATCCTCCCGGATTGTACAACGCCTTCTTCCTTATGCCCAGTCGGGATATCGCACTACCTCCTTGAATGGTGTCCAACTCCTTGGATTGATGTAATGACTGGCCCGTCCCTATGCTCATCTATGCCGGCCCCCAACTCCTGTGGTTTTCTCCCGTCATGACCGCCTTCTATCCTCCACCCCACTGCGGTGGTTTTCATTTTGGTTTCATTTGTTTTAGGGAAGCCTGTGGAAGAGTTTGGGTCTGTCTCCTGTATATCTCTATAAATTGATCCCTTATGTGTCAGGGGTATTGTTGTCTTAGGTGCTAGGCCAGGCGGATTTTTCCTGTGGATTCGGAGTGTTTGATTTATCCCATGAAGATGTGAGGCAGGCGGATGTTGGCATTTAATATTTTCTTAACGCAATAGCTAGGGCTGCATTCGAGTTCTTGTACCTTACACAATGAATATATAACATTAAAAAAAAGAATAAAGAAAAAAATTCCGGACCAAGAGATAGGATCTTCACGCAACCATCTAAGTACTTTCTATACTTATGTTGCAATAAAATTACTCTTTACTCTCTTTATACTTCACTCGTATCTACAAGAGCCTACGCTCGCAGGATCCAGAGACTATTGGAATAGTCTCAGCGACCGGTCGGCTGAACATAGCACTCTTGTCATAGTTCTATCAAGCACAAGAATCCACTCATCTTGGTATCGGAAGAGATAGTGTCCTTTGACGGAATACTCAGAAACAAGCAAGCCAGTTCCATACTATCTGCGAAGATAGTATTCCCTTACCCTTTAGTCACAAACACTAGACTTGATAACATAGGAAACGACGGTCGTTGCCTGGTGAATACTCGCCCCACACTAGGATTGTTACAGATACTTGGATCCGTATAGCCTGTTTCTGCAATAGTTGGAGGGACATGTTGAGGACGGTCAGCGAACATTACCATTCTTCTATCGGGACGTCCTAGACTGTCTGAGATATTTTCTTCGCCAGATAGCCTATTGTGATGACTTGGTCCATGAGCCTGCGGTGAATATGGCCAGGGCGGACAGAGAATTTGTGCAGAAATCCATACCGCTGACTGGTGGTGTGACGTCGAAGTACGGTCACGTAGCCTCTTTTATGGCAAAGGATACTAATGGATATCAGGAAACACCCCCGGAATCGGCGACTGTGGTTCCAATAATTGGGATGTCAGATCAGATGAATCTCACCAACTTCTGCAGAGACAAGAAATCATGGCCGGTTTATATCACGATCGGAAATCTTCCCTTGACAATACATAACAGACCTGCATCAATGGCTATTCTGCCTCTGGAGCAATTGCCCATTCCGCCCAAGCCCACAAGGTCTTCTAGGGCGGACAAACTCCTGAGACTGATAAATGCCAACACACTCTGTGCTGTATTCGAACACATTTTTACGGTATTGGAAGGTACGGCGATGGAGGGTGCCCCTTGTGATTGTGCTGACGGGAAGATTCGGAGATGCTTCCTAATCATGTTACGGTGTATTGTGGACCATATGGAAAATGTTACCATACACGGAATCAAATCCAACACCTGTTCTAAAGATGAGGGCCCTCTAGGAGAAATTAGGAAGCCGAGCCGGCTACCATCGTGCTAGAGATTGTGCATCATACGAACTCTCCAAAAGTGAAAACCCTTCCCTGGAGTCTGTGACCCACGACACGGCTCATGCTCACTAGACGAATGAAACTCATGGTATCAAGAGCGGCCAATACTTTTTTCAGGGACTCATCAGAGTTTCGACACCTGATCTGCGCAAGCCGGATATGCGGCATACAATATATGTAGGACTCTTCAAGTATCTGATGGACTGGATTGAGGGATTTCTCAAAGAACATGTGCAACCGCAGGCCTTTGACGATGCCTGGAAAGCTTTGCGCCCTTACCCAGAATTCTTTGTGCCAGTGTAACAGGTTTATTCCTGTCTAACGAAAATACAATAGGAGCGGCGGTAGACCTGCTATTGCTGGTGCTAAGGGAGGCTTCAAGGGACCGGAGGTAAGAGATAATAGCTGAAGGACAAATAGAATGCAGGGATTGCCGTTCAACCAAGTGTATTCTTAGACTGAAGGTCGGTCGAAGTCTGCTGTCTCCTGCTAGCCAGGAGAGTGGTTTAAATACAAAACCGGAGAGCGATAGCCTTCCTGCAATCACGATCATTACCAGTACCTGCGCACATACCGGAATCCTGTAATCCTGCAAGACCAAAGAAAGAAACAAACAATACTCAGCCTTCGCCAGTGTGACTTGACCATTCCCTACCCGGAATCCTAAATATGAACTTCCAAGAAAGCAAACTAAACATAGCAATATGATAGCATAGCCTATCTGACTCAGAGACAGTGGCGGAGCTGAAATCCAAACAAAAAACCAAATATAAATCAACTAAACATAGGAGATCGTGCACTGCCCGCTCCTGTGTACCGTTACCGGAACATGTACCCATGTTACAGCCAGAAACCCCCTACAGGGAGGTTACGCAGTGGCATAGAAACGGGATGAGCAATCTCGAGCGTTGTTTGTTGCGTGTTCTCACTGTGACGTTGAGACAGCCTGATACTATGCAGGTGCAACCCTCCAGACATGCGCTCACCTATGCTAGGTCACCACTTGACTTCACCATGATGGCTCAATACTTATAACAGGTTTATTTCTGTCTAACGAACATACAATAGGACAGGCGATAGACCTGCTAGCGCTGGTGCTAAGGGCGGCTTCAAGGGCCCGGGAGCTAGAAGGATAATAGTTGAAGGACAAATTGGGCTAAGGGACTCCGGGATTGCCGTTCAACCAAGTGTATTCTTAGACTGAAGGTCTGTCGAAGTCTGCTGTCTCCTGCTAGCCAGGAGACTGGTTTAAATACAGAACCCAAGAGCGATAGCCTTCATGCAATCACGATCATTTCCGGTAGCTGCGCACATACCAGAATCGTGTAATCCTGCAAGACCAAAGCAAGAAAGGAACACACAGTGCTCAGCCTTAGCCAGTGTTACATGACCATTCCATACCCGGAATCCTAAATATTAACTTCCCACAAAGCAAACTAAACATAGCAATACGATAACATAGCCTATCTGACTCAGAGACAGTGGCGGAGCTGAAATCACATCAAATAAACCAAATATTAATCAACTAAACATAGGAGATCCTGCACTGCCCGCTCTATTGTACCGTTACCAGGACATGTACACATGTTACATTCCCTTATTCTGAAAAATCAAGAATCATTCCAAAGTCCTCGCAGTCCTCAGCGCTCTCGTCGGTGTGCCATAGGAGGCTGTCGTCATCTGTGGAGAAATAGTCCTGCTCAGAGCTGCTAGAATCATATTCCTCATCGTCATAGGGTTCCCAGAAGTCGTCTGGGAAATCTTTTGCGGTGCAGGGTGTAGAGGAAACTTCCATCGGTTCCCAGGAAGCTTTAATGTAGTGGGAGGTGATCAGGGGCGTCGGTTCTGCTGGGTGGTTAGCATCCCAGTATTCCTGTATGAGTTCCAGGGAGTGGTTGAGGTTCTCGATAGGTTCCCAAGAGTCATCTCCTCGCTTATAGCCTTTCCAGTGGACCAGGAATTCGTGCCTGTTGTTCTGGCGGCGGTAGTCGAGTATCTGCTCTACTTCCCCATTCTTCTGCATTATCGATTAGGATGGGTGCTGGCTTGTCCATTCTGCACGACTTGAATCTATCGGGATCGTTCTCTCTGTATTCTTTAACGGAGGAGAGGTGGAAGTGGGGTTTCTGGCGGGGTATTCTGGGTGGGAGGTGCAGTTTGTAGTTGTCTGTGTCAGGTAGATGTTCTAGAACCTTGAAGGGTCCGAACCAGCGTGGTTCTAGTTTGTTGGATCGTCCAGGGGAGCAAGTATAAGGGCGGCCTCTAACAAGAACGCTGCTGCCATTCTTGAAGGGTTCCGTTAGGGGTTTGCGGCGTTTGTCAGCTTGGACAGTGTGGCGGAAGGTAGCATGCTTTCTGGCCATGTCTACTTCTATTCTTGTTGCTTCACCGGCGTTTAGGATATCTTCCACAGCTGGTACCTTGCTGGCAGATCTCTGGACAGGGTTGAATATCTTCCAGGGGCGCCCATAGAGGGTATGGTATGGCGAGATGCCTAGGCATTCATGGGGGGTGCTGTTCATGGCTGCTGCAATAGCCGGGAGGGCGCCGGACCGGTTGTTCTGTCCGGGGTTAACGAAGTTCCTCATTAGCTGTTTGAGGGTATGGATCCTTCGCTCAACCTGGCGATTGGTTTGGTGGTGGTATTGGCTCGCTATCCAGACCTGGATACCAAGGGACTTAATCATTTGTGACCAAAACTTAGAGGTAAAGCGAGAGTCCTGGTCAAGTACGATGCTGAGAGGGAGGCCATCGACATCGAAGATGGTACTGTTGAGTTTTTTAAAGATCTTCTTAGAGGTAGCCGCATCTTTGAGAGGGATGAGATGTGTGTAGGAGGTAAAGCGGTCCATTATGTCCATGATAGATGTGTAGCCATCAGATTTGTTAACGGGACCGGCGAAGTCTAAAGCCAGGGATTAGTAGGCTTCGTCGGGGTCATGGAGGGTAAGGGATCGTCCATAGGGTAACGTGGTGGGCCTATTGTTAAGCTGGCACTTATCGCATGACTGACAGTATATGACCAAGTCCGGGCGCATCTGTGGCCACCAGAAGAAGCAAGCCCCATAGGAGTAGCATTTGTAGGCTGAGAAATGTCTGAGGCCTTCATGGACAGTCTTGAGGATGAAATCGCGTAGGGATACCCCCTTCTCAAGAGGTCCTACCGGTATATAAAGGTTTTCGTACCCATTGGTGTTCTGGGGAAGTAGAAGGCCATCGAGGATATCATAGTGCCATTTTTTATCGGTTTCCTTGACCCTGGTGTAGTGGGCGTCGGTCTTGAAGGCTTCTCTAACTCGCTGGGCGAGGATACCCAGGAGGCGGGAGTGTAGGGTGCTTAGGAATTAGTTGGCATTGGTTGCCTCATCGGAGTCATATCCTGCTTGGCTGTAAAGGGGACTAAAGGCCGGCGAGGCCATGGGCGCTGTGGCTAGAATGGTATCATTCATACGAAAAGGCGGGAGGCTTTCTGAGAGGTATGCGATATCGGGGAGGGAGGCCTGGACTGCCTCAAGGGCTGTATTCGATGTTGAAGTCCTATCCTACTCTTTTCTCTTTGTCTTCTTACTCTGCTTCCGCACCTTAGGGTCCTTTGGCCAGTAGCCTGCGGCTTCTTTTTCATCCTTATGTATTTCACACCCATCATCAGTACATGACATCCAGCTCCTTTCTGAGTGTCGTCGTTCCATTTCACTAGAGATTGGGAGACTTCTATTATCACCCCAAGAGTTTCCAATCGATATTCTGCTAACGTTGCTGGCTTGGCTTAATGTAGCTGGCGAGGAAGCACAGGGCTTACGCTTCTGGGACCGAGTCACTGGATTGCTGGTGATCTCGTCCATAAGGTATTCAGGGTGGCAGCGACTGATAGAGTCACTGCTGGTAAGGGTGGGAGAGGTTTGGGCTTCGCCTGAGTGGTACATGGCGTCGTCTGATTCAATGGTAAAATCAGTTGAGGACGCGTAGCTTGTATTGATCTGTAGGGGGTGGGTGGGGTCAGGTAGCTCAAGGCTGTCATATCCAGTCGTGGGGTCGCTGGGACTTATATCTAGCGGCCCTGGGGTTCCCTCATGGATTCTCGATAAGTAGTCTGCTAGGAAATTCATCGCTCCTGGCTGGCATTCTATTTTAAAATCAAAGCCACTGATGTGCGTTACCCATCTCTGCTGTCGTTCATTGAGATTCTTTTGTGTCATGAGTTTGGTGAGACCTTCGTGGTCTGTCACCACTCTGAATTGCCAGTGTAGCAAATGGGGAGCGAATGCTTCCATAGCCTCAATGATTGCGCGTGTTTCCCGTTGGTGTGTGAGGTAGTTACTTTGTGATGGTGTCAGCTTCCTGATGTGGACCGCGGCAGGCCTGGCTGCATCTCTTGTTGGTCCTTGGCCTATCCAAGCGCCCGTACCTGTAAGGGATGCATCGGCAAAAAGCCATATCATATCTGGCTTATTATAGTCGATCGGTCTTAGAACTTTGTGTTTATCTGCAGCTTGCTTGAACGCTTCGAAGGCTGATTCCTGCAGATCCCTCCACCGCCATTCAGCGTTCCCACTCAGCTCTCTGGGCGGGGCTGTGATAGTGGCGATCTGAGGAATGCACTGCCAGATATAATTAACCATTCTATTGAATCGCTGCAGTTCTTTCTGGCGTTCCGGTCTTGTCCAGTCCTTTATGGTCCGGATTTTCTCTCGTGCAGGGTGGATGCCGTCATCGTCTATTATATGGCCTAGGATATCCAGTTTAGTGACAAAGAAGACACTCTTCCCTGGGTTGGCATAATAGCCGGCGCTCTGCAGCTTACTGCAGGTGTTGGTAACGTCCTTAACATGCGCTTCAAAGGTGTCACTGAAGACAAAAATATCATCAATGTAGACCCATATGTTCTTGCCTAATTCGTTATGGAATAGGTCCTCCATAGTGCTCACAAAGGTTCCAGGAGCATTCATGTCTCCTTGGATCATGACCTGGCTGGTAAAGCCGCCGAAGGGTGTCTTGAGCATGTTGTACTTCACATTATCTGGATGCACTCTGGTCTGGAAGTAGGCGTCACTGAGATCTAACTTGCTGCGGAATCGTCCTCTGGCTACCCCAATCAGTATAATGTTTTGTTCTGGGATCTGTGTGTGATTGGCCTGGGTGTTAGCATTCCTGAAGGGGAGGTCTACCAGGGGGCGAATTCTGCCATCGCCTTTTGCTTCCACAAACATGCTGGCTCCTCAGGGCACACTGGTCCTGTGGAGGATACCGGAGTTCATCTGCTTGTTGATCAATGCCTCGTATTTGGGCATCAAGGCTTGTGGCGCCTTGAATCTGGGTGTCTTTAAAAGCTTCGTTGGGTCTATGAGGCTTATCCTGTGCATTATCTTGCGTACTGGGGGCAGTTTCTCAGGTACCTCTTCGACAAATACCTTGGGGAACATCGCCAGGAAGTCTGGTACTTCCTGTGGTTTTGTCATGGCTGATCTAGACACTCTAGATTTTCCGTCCCAGGTAACTCTGACCTTATACTTGGAGAAGTAAATGCTGTTCTTTTGGCAATCGATAACCACTCCTAGCTTTATGAGATCGTCCATACTGATGAGGATATCATAATCTGATACTGGCGTGACCAGCATAGACACCTTGTCTACTTTCATCTTGCCTAGCTGAATCATAACCTCAACAGAGAAGTTGCTAGTTAATCACGATCCTTTAACTGCCATCTTCAGGGTGACGGGATTCTTCCTAGCTGTGTAGGGGATGTCGTGTGTTGTAACGAATGTGTTGGATATCAGGGTACCGCCAATGGTACCTGTATATGCGAGGGCTCTGGTGGGCTTGCCATTGATCTTGATAGTGAATTCGAGTACCAGGAATGGTCTATCCTTAGACGTGCCTACTGTAGTCTTGTAGGTCATGACAGAGCCGCTGCCATCTAGCTCCTCTGAGCTGTCTGTGTCAGGCTCATATTCGCCTTCGCTGCTGTCTGTGCTTTCCTCAGAGAGGCGAACATGGTTGGTCTTAACTTCTTTCTTTGGGCATTCATTTGCCATGTGTCCGCTTTCGCCACAGTAGAAACAGGCTCCTTCTGCCTTGCGTCGATCCATTTCTGCCTTACTGGGCTTGTTGGACTTGGTATAGGTCGTCTTCTTAGCGCGTGCCTTTCCTTTGCCTATGTTCCTTGGTGTTGATGTGGTAGAGGGCTTGCGGTAGGTATTCTCTTTCTTTGGTGTATGAGGTTTGCTGCTAGAAGCCTGGCTTCTATCGCTGCCTTTGTAGCCGCCAGTTCTATACATGGTAGCGTCATAGCGTTCTGCTACAGCCACCATCTGGTCCGAGGTATCTTCTGGTCTTAGCTGAGGGTCAACATTGGCGCGTAGTCTAGAGTCCATAGCATCGAGAAATTGTTGCTTCATTGCATAGTCTGAGATAGATCCTGCCGGGCGGGATCCTTTGAGGTCCGCTAGCTCTCCAGCTATCTTGGCTATGCGTGCTGGCTGTCCACCTGCTGTCTGGCGGATATTCTGCCACTTGTGATAGCTGTCATCGGTGTTTGTAGATGCTTCGAATAGTTGCTGAAGGCGTTGGGTTACCTGTGCTAGAGTTAGGTCCTCCAGTTCTCTGTCTAGTGTCTGATATGCGTTGTTGGCCTTGCCATCTATGTATGCGCCATAGTAATCCGCCACTCGAGGGGAGTCGTCTTTCAGTCCTGATCTTGCTCGATGTGTTTTGACTGTTCTAAGCCATCGCTTGAGTTTGTCTGGCTTCAGGTCTTCTCCTTCCTCGCTAAACATAGGCAGTTTGGGAAGCTTGGGAGGTGGCAACCTCGCTTGGCCTGGGGCTGTCATAGTGGCTGTAGGTGGGTCTGGGTCTGGAGGTGGTGGGTCTGAGCGTTCAGGGGGCTCTCTGGCCCTCCTGGATCTTGAGGGTCTTTCTGGTGTGTCTGGGATGAATGTGCCAGGTAGCGATTGTTCTCTATGCTCTCTGGAGGCCGCTCTAGTTGGTGTCTGACTTCCAAAGACTCCTAGAATGCTGGGTGCTCGCCACCTGCTTATTGTGGGGTGTTCTGGTGGGAGTTCAGTTTCCAAGATTTGCTGGGCTGGTGCTCTTGCTACTGCGCTTTCTTCAAGCCGCCGGGCTTGTCTTTGAATGAGTTCCTCAGCGGTGATGTTGTGGTCCTCCTCTGAATCTGCATCTAGATCTCCTGGGAGGAGGTGATTGGTTCTTGCTGGTGTATCTGCTGAGCCTGGCGTGGACCCACGGGTTGGTTCCTGTGTGGTTGGTTGTGGAGTATCGTCTGTAGGTTCTGCAGAAGGACGATTGTAGGCCCTACAGGACCTGGTAACCATTCTGCTCCTGAGTTCTGCCATTGTGAATATAGCACCTTAGCCGGGAGTTCCTTTCCCTGCCGCTCCTGCTGCTAACTAGTTATCAAGATACTGGTAGGGTGATCAATCCTACCAGGCTGTTCCCAATCCTGAGAACAAAGGGTTTTCACCTGCTGTAGGCAAAAGAATGTAACAGGTTTATTCCTGTCTAACGAAAATACAATAAGACCGGCAATAGACCTGCTAGCGCTAGTGCTAAGGGAGGCTTCAAGGGACCGGTAGCTAGAAGGATAATAGTTGAAGGACAAATTGGGCTAAGAGAGTCAGGGATTGCCGTTCAACCAAATGTATTCTTAGACTGAAGGTCTGTCGGAGTCTGCTGTCTCCTGCTAGCCAGGAGACTGGTTTAAATACAGAACCCAAGAGCAATAGCCTTCCTGCAATCACGATCATTTCCAGAAGCTCCGCACATACTGGAATCCTCTAATCCTGCAAGACCAATGAAAGAAACCAACAAACCGTGCTCAGCCTTCGCCAGTATTACATGACCATCCCATACCCGGAATCCCAAATATAAACTTCCAAGAAAGCAAACTAAACATGGCAATACAATAGCATAGCCTATCCGACTCAGAGACAGTGGCGGAGCTGAAATCCAATCAAATAAAGCAAATATAAATGAACTAAACATAGGAGATCATGCACTGCCCGCTCCTGTGTACCGCTACCGGAACATGTACACATGTTCCAATACTGAAGTCATGCACCCGAGTGTATATCCTATACGGAACCATATGCGATGCAGTTCCACAAGACGACGGACATCTTCTTGCACTTTCGCATGTCCAAATGGACACAAGAGAAGGCTGATGAGTTGCGGAAGGAGCCGCGTCGCCAGAGTGCCCAGATGCGAGGGCGAGTGCCCCCATCCCAACGGCGCCCAATCAGTAACAACCATCGTCCAGCGATCGACCTCCGTATGGAATTGATACATTCTGAATCTAATTTCAACCTTGTTAACATCGATCTAAGAGGTCACTTTCACGATGACATCTACATGTTCGGCAATCTCCCCTTGTATTCTACTCTGTATGCAGAGCTCGCACATAAGGAGCAAATCAAGGATGGATGTTGACAGTCAAATACAATCAACCCAGCACGACAGATACTAAGCAGCTAGGGTGGACAACATGGGATCCGCATGAGGCTTTTGCACTTGGAATTCCTTCAAGGTGCTGGAGCTGATTTAACAACTACGGTAGTAGAATATTTAGAGAACACCAGAGGCGTGCCAACCTCACCAGCCCATCGTAGGATTCTGAAGAGACGTCGTGATAATATCCAAGGCGTTGTTGATTTTCGCAGTGCATGCGATATATGCCCGGCGACCATGTGTCGGGAATTGACACGATATAGCCAACTGAGCCTGCCTCTCAAAAGCTGACCAGTGTTCCGAACCCGCCAGGCAGGGGTGGGATCTGTAAAGCCAGGCTCAGCCTGTCCAAATTCTCTCCGATCTATCCTGGGACCAGCCTGCAGGCCTCGTTAAGTCTGAGCCTGGCCTGGCCAGGCCCGCCTATATGCCATCTAGGCTTTTTCCTGGCTACCTGATAGGCCAGGGTAGCCTATATAGCCTAGGCCGGCCTATATGGCTTCGGCCGCAGCACTCATCGTGAGTGGCTGCTCCGTGTCAACAGCAAAATTCCCCCTACATGTTTTCCAATTACAGAATATAATTAAAAATAAAGTAACAGTTTCACTTATTTGCAAAGAAAACACAAAAGATTACTAGAGGCAGTGAATTAATTAGTTGAATTAATTGTAGAAAAAGAGTTGCTGTTAATGGATTGGATCAACTGTAAACAGTAGGACGGTTGCTATTTCGAAGGCATCAATAAGACAGGTTGACTGTAAATTGTTTACGAAATGGTATGGAATGATAGTATGATAGGGTTCTGCTCGTGGCCCTGGAGGTAAATTTGTAAGACTTTATTGTGTTGGTTGAGTATCACTCGTTTTGTGATTAATTAAGTAGGATCAAAAGAGCTAAAGGTAAAGGAGGAAAAATATCAAAGGCGATAAACTCTAAAGAGAGGAGGGAGTGTGGGGGTTTGAATACCCTAAACGCAATCTGTGCTCAACACTAATCTCCGGGCCTATACGCGCCTATCAGGTCTGATAGGCTTTCGTAGGCGGATCGAATTCAGCCTATATGGGCCTAGGCTGTCTTCCAGAGCAGCCTGCCTCAGCCCGGCCTACACCCTGGCCCGTTGGGAACATTGGCCCCGACTGCCACAAAATCTGGCGATACTTCGCCCCTTGCCGGTAGAACTACTGTGGCACCTGCTGATCCAGGTTCTTGGGTTCCAGGAGTCTGGTGTTAAAGACATACACAGGGCCCAATACACAGGTACTCGACTCTTCCCTAACCAGACTAGTCAGAACGATTGAGCTTGGATACATGCTGGTGGGGACAAGATGTATGGTCAGCTCACGTGGCGTCTATTGGCCAGGCTCATAGGTCTGTTCAAAATCCGGTCGGGCTATATGCAGCACGATAAGGTCTATGGCCTTGGCGGGGGTCAATTTATGAGCCTGGTAGACTGCCAACACCCGTAGGACGTACAGGGTGAGGTAACCGTTCAGCTCATAGGCATTACCCCCGAGCTCACAATGGTGGATATCTCGAGGATGTTAGGCCTGGCACATCTCATACCGGAGACAGACCGGCGCTGGCTTGTCAACTGTGGGATGGATTTACACACGGTTAACAAGATCTATTAGGATCACTCAAGGGGCTTGTATAATAAAATAAACTCGGGGAGAGACTTACCTCAGATGACGGCTACATCGCTCCGCGATCGAGATGTAGTGTCACGATCAGGACTACATAATAAACGTGTATAATAGACAAGTATAGAGTAGACAATACACACAGAGGAATAGAAACATGTAGAAACAAACAAATTTTGCACGAGTCTAGTAGTACAAGTAATAGGAGACACAGCGGCAGGAATGACTAGCCTGAGGGTGATATCCGTGTGCTAGTGGGGAAAAGGAAAGTTGTTATGACAACCCCTGGAAGGAGAAGAAAAAGGTGCTCCCATGGCGAGACATCCGGATGGTGTGGAGATGGGAGGCAGGAAAAGAGAAGTCAGGACGTGACATAAGGGTTGGGGGAAGAGCATGTGAGCTAGGGAGACGGCGGGATGTCGGTAAGGTCTGAGGTCACGTCAGGACTCAATCCGCATTGGGAATGGCGTCTAGAGGCTGGGGCCGCAGAGGACGGAAAAACAATGTCGATTCGGTCTCTGGACGCGGCACCTGTGCCTCAGACGCATGATTAATTTTTGCTTATGTGTGCTTGTAGGAGTAAGGCTTTGGAAAAGCTGGCCATCTATTTCAAAGGCTGCATCTTTTGGCCTTAGAAAGTGCAGACCTCAACAGACAGAGTTTTCCATATACTTAGTTGGATAGTTACCACTTTAGTTTGCTATGATAGTCAACAGCCACCAAATACTTGAAGACCTTAGCGATATAGTAAACGGTTTTATCTAACAACCTTTCTAAACCTCCACTTAATCAACCTGCCTAGGCCACTCTTGGGCTAGGATTTCATGTGCACAACCTGTGACGGTTTCTTACAGGTTCTCAGTATACTGAGAGAGAATATGAAAATGTTACAGAATGGGTTGATTGTACAGAGGCCTTAAGTCCAACCTCTACAAACCAGTTGAAACAAGTGGTAAATGAAGCCTCAGTATATATCCCACGAGGACAACTTCAACTTTAATTCGCCTAGATTTTGCAAAGACCAATCTTGGCAGCTCCACAAAGCGAAAGTAAATGCCAGTAGGTGATTGCAGAAGGTAGCCTTATTACTGTAGAGTTTGCAACACTGAGAAAGAGAGAAACGCACGAAATGAAAATGGTATGAGCTATTAAGAAGGCACAAAAGAATACTCCAAGTGCAATCAATAAAGTCAAGATACCTCTCAACGATTTTCAGATTTCTGCTGCCATTGGCAACGGTGACAATATAAGCAAGCTGCAAGTTATGATAATTGAATCAGCGGGTGGAATTGATCATGTTGGGCCCTTTGGTTGTAATTTCTGATGATGAACAGCATCCAAGTCTGCAAGAACTTGAATAATTAGAGCCACTACCAGATCTATGACAAGTGTTATTAATGCTACAGCCAAAATCAGCACAAATTACAGGTATAATTGATCCTCAATTGTTGACTTTCCACAATAATGATCATGTATATAAAATTCATACGGGAAGTAGAAGCAGACAAGTTCAATGAGAATATCCCGGTCATGTTGTGAGCACTCGTTGTTATAGTACTGATGATTGTGAGAATTCTGTAGCTGAAATGGATTCTGATTCTTGCATGTCTGAATCAAATAACTCATTTACTATAAATGCAGACTTGGTACATTTTAAAACTAGGACTATGTACTAGTAACTTACATGACAAGAGACCTTATATCTTCTATTCTCATATAAGTATTCAGGTTTACTAATGTTATTGCCTTTCAATTGTGGGTACTAATATTTGGCTCAAAGTGGCCAGTACTTGCCATGCCTCAAAAATCAAGTTGTAGTTGAAAATAATATTATGTGAGCCTATTCAATATAAAAACTCGCGTGTCACACTTACTTTTGCGTCACACTTGCTTTTCCCAACTATCAGCAACGCGAAACAGGAGGGGAACCGGCTATTGATACCCAGAACCTCGCTTCCTCCATTGGCCCAAGCATACGAAACCCTCCAACCAGACCTCCCAAAGCCTGATCACCGATTCCATGTTTTTTTCTACTCGTCGCGGTAGGCTACCCTCCATGGGGGAACGCCCTTAAGCTTCTACTATACATCTCAAGTTCAAGTTTCTTGGCGCCTCCCCACTTCAGGACTCGAGCACGTGGCAACATCGAGTATTAGCAGGCTAAGGGAACATATTATCCTTGAAGCTGTTGAGTCATTCAGTCCGGATTGAAATGTGTAGCACTAACCCATTTAAGCGATCGTGATAGAAAAAACCTGACGATCTGAACGTGGTGTAGTGCTCAGAATACCTCAAAATCTGTACTGTTCAGTATGGCTATGATGGAAAAGAGCAATCCCGTGTAGATTTGCTCCCAACTACCTAAATGAGCTAGTGCTACACATTTCAATCCGGACTGAATGTCTCAACAGCTTAAGGGATATATTTTTGGGGTTGATAATCGAGACCCATCGATTCGGAGGTGGATACCGAAAACTGTTTGGAAACGCGCGATTAGTATTGTTCCCCAAATTCCTCCCTCCTAGGCATGAATCAAAAGCGAACAAGGAATAAGTTAGCATGGCTAAATATCAAGAGAGAGAAAATGTGAATCACCTTAAAGAGGGAATTTGTTGCCGGGGGTTTTTTTGTAACGAGGGTAGGGTCTGGGTTCGCTAACAGTGTTGCCAAGGAAGTCGAGAGGATTTATCTACCCCGCTTTTCCCCAATTTCAAGTGGTTGCGTTCAACAAACTCCACTCACGCAACAACTCACATAGCTCTCAACTTTCACATCGGTGAAACTGAAGAATGCTGCGGGCTATCAACAACAACGATAACTCTTTCAACACCATAGACTCTTTCAACAATAACGATAACTCTTTGAACAATAACGAGAACTGTTTCAACACAAACACATACCACACGACTACCGTTAACAACACCACCGTCGATGATGGATCAGAAATACTGGCATGGCTATCTCCATTAGAGCCACAGGTACGGCATCGAGACATTGCCTCACGGCGGGTCAATAGTATAGGAGCCTGGGTGCTGGAAACTGAAGAATTCAAACGATGGTACAAGGGTAGTAAGGAGGACGGATCTTATCATCCGACTTTATTCTGCGGCGGAAATCCAGGAGCGGGAAAGAGCTATATCACGTAAGAGATGGAGTATCAGTGCTGGTATTTGAAGAATACGATTGCTAAGTGGTTGTGATGGTAGTTCACTAGTTATAGACAAGCTCTGCGACGAGGCTACCGATGGAGATCCTACCGTTGTGTGTTTTTACTTCGACTTTGCTGCCCGGAGAGAGCAGTCACCGGTAAATATGCTTGGTTCCCTGGTGAGACAGCTCGTTAGCGGGAAGGGGGAAATTCCGGAAGCGATAGCACGCGATTTCCGAAAGGAGAAAAGGGCTATAGGGGGTAGAAGATCTCAAGTTCCGGGGATTTTGAAGATGTTCCAGACAATCGCCGCCACGAAGCGCGCCTTTATATGTGTTGACGCACTTGATGAATGTGTGCTGGAGCATCGAATGGCGGTTCTTCGGTCATTAAGCGAGATTCTGCATAGGTCTCCTACTACTCGGTTATTTGTGACTGGGAGATCACATGTGCGGAGTGAGGTGGAGAGGGAGTTGGGTGGAGCGGCAACCTTTGTATTTATACGGGCTACGGAGGATGGGGTCCTTCGATTTCTGCGTGAGAAACTCAGGAAGGACACGATCACAGACATGATGAGCAGCACATTGGAGGAGGATATCATGAAGAGCATTCCGGCAATAAGTTCAGAAACGTATGTGGAAACGAGACTAAGATTCAAACTACTTCAAATCAATCACTAATGCATTTGAACCTAGATTCCTGCTGGCCGCTCTCCACATCGAGGCAATCCTGAGAGGTACCACCGTTGCCCGGCGGAGGAAAATACTCAAGTCAATCACGGATGGGGCTGGGTTAGGGGATGTATACGGTGCAACGCTAGAGCGGATTATGGCTCAGGACGGGGAAAAGGTGAAGCTTGCGATGGCCACTCTCACATGGGTGTGTCATTCGGAGCGGCCGTTACAAGTAGATGAACTGTGCCATGCGCTGGCAGTGGAGATAGGAGAAACGGAGTTTGATGCGGAAAATGTTCCTTTCATAGGGACATTGCTTGACTACTGCCAAGGCCTGATCATAGTCGATGCAGAGGCCTCGGCTGTGCGGTTGATCCATTATACAGTCCAAGAGTACCTTTTCAGTCACCATGGTCTCCTCTGTAAATCTCACTCGACCCTTGCCGAAACCTGCTTGACCTATCTAAACTCGCGACAAGTCAACAACCTTACACCACATTGTCCCTTAGAGTCCCAAACCTTTCCGTTCCTTAAATATTCAGCCAGGTATTGGGGAACACATACGAACAAGGATCTCACAGACCATGCGAAGACCCTTGCTCTGGAGCTCTTGAACAAATACGAAGACCACATATCCGCTGTATCACTTCTAGAGCAGATAGCGGGCCCCGGAGATATGGGAGGCGTCATGACTTCTCCACTCTTCTCTGCACTACACTGCGCATCCTTCTTCGGGATTGTTGAGCTTGTGACTACATTGATGAATACAGGAGGCTACAACATCAACCAACAAGATTGCACAGGCAGTACACCACTCACATGGGCGGCGAGGAATGGGCATGGTGGGGTAGTCAGATTATTGCTCCAGCGGGAAAATATCGACCCCAATCGCGCGGAGAAGTATAATCGAACACCTCTCGGATGGAGTGCTATCGAGAGACACGAGGGAGTGGTCAAGTCATTGCTGGGGCGGGATAATAGTGACCTCAATCACCCGGAGAATAATGGTAATGGACCACTTGGTCGGGCTGCAATCGAGGAACAGGAAGGATTGGTGAGGATGTTGCCAAAACTGCAAGATATCGACCCCAACCTCCCTAATAAGAATGGCAATGGACCACTTGCGTGCGCTGCAATCGAAGGACACGAGGGAGTGGTGAAGATACTGCTGGAACGGCAAGATATCGACCCCAATCACACTAATAAGGACGATCGAACACCACTCGCATGTGCTGCTGTCAACGGACACGAAGGAGTGGTTAAGTTATTGCTGGGGCGGGATAATGTCGACCCCAATCGCCCAGATATCGATGGCGATGGACCCCTTGGGTGCGCTGCTATCGAGGGACACGAGGGAGTCGTAAAAATACTCCTAGAACGGCAAGATATCGACCCCAATCCCCCTAATGAGAGCGGCCGAACACCACTCGCATGTGCTAGCGTCAAGGGACACGAAGGGGTGGTCAAGTTATTGCTGGAGCGGGAAGTCTTCGACTCCAATCGCCCAGATATCGATGGTAATGGACCACTTGGGCGGGCTGCAATCGAGGGACACGAAGGAGTGGTGAGGATGCTGCTGGAACTGCAAGATATCGACCCCAACCTCCCTAATAAGAATGGTAATGGACCACTTGCGTGCGCTGCAATCGAAGGACATCAGGGAGTGGTGAAGATACTGCTCGAACATCAAGATATCGACCCCAATCTCCTGAATAAGAATGATCGAACACCACTCGCATGTGCTGCTGTCAACGGACACGAAGGAGTGGTTAAGTTATTGCTGGGGCGGGATAATGTCGACCCCAATCGCCCAGATATCGATGGTAATGGACTACTTGGGTGCGCCGCAAGCCTGGGACATGAGGGAGTCGTAAAAATACTGCTAGAACGGCAAGATATCGACCCCAACCTCCCTAATAACAATGGTAATGGACCACTTGGGTGCGCTGCAATCGGAGGACACGAAAGAGTGGTGAAGATACTGCTGGAACGGCAAGATATCAACCCCAATCACACAAATAAGAATGATCGAACACCACTCGCATGTGCTGCTGTCGACGGACACGAAGGAGTGGTTAAGTTATTGCTGGGGCGGGAAAATGTCGACCCCAATCGCCCAGATATCGATGGTGATGGGCCACTTGGGTGCGCCGCAAGTCTGGGACATGAGGGAGTCGTAAGAATACTGCTAGAACGGCAAGATATCGACCCCAACCTCCCTAATAACAATGGTAATGGACCACTTGGGTGCGCTGCAATCGGAGGACATGAGGGAGTGGTGAAGATACTGCTGGAACGGCAGGATATCGACCCAAATCATACTAATAAGAATGGTCGAACACCACTCGCATGTGCTACTGTCAACGGACACGAAGGAGTGGTCAAGTTATTGCTTGGGCGGGATAATGTCGACCCCAATCGCCCAGATATCGATGGTGATGGACTACTTGGGTGCGCCGCAAGCCTGGGACATGAGGGAGTCGTAAAAATACTGCTAGAACGGCGAGATATCGACCCCAACCTCCCTAATAACAATGGTAATGGACCACTTGGGTGCGCTGCACTCGGAGGACACGAAGGAGTGGTGAAGATACTGCTGGAACGGCAAGATATCAACCCCGATCACACAAATAAGAATGATCGAACACCACTCGCATGTGCTGCTGTCAACGGACACGAAGGAGTGGTTAAGTTATTGCTGGGGCGGGATAATGTTGACCCCAATCGCCCAGATATCGATGGTAATGGACTACTTGGGTGCGCCGCAAGCCTGGGACATGAGGGAGTCGTAAAAATACTGCTAGAACGGCAAGATATCGACCCCAACCTCCCTAATAACAATAGTAATGGACCACTTGGGTGCGCTGCACTCGGAGGACACGAAGGAGTGGTGAAGATACTGCTGGAACGGCAAGATATCAACCCCAATCACACAAATAAGAATGATCGAACACCACTCGCATGTGCTGCTGTCGACGGACACGAAGGAGTGGTTAAGTTATTGCTGGGGCGGGAAAATGTCGACCCCAATCGCCCAGATATCGATGGTGATGGGCCACTTGGGTGCGCCGCAAGTCTGGGACATGAGGGAGTCGTAAGAATACTGCTAGAACGGCAAGATATCGACCCCAACCTCCCTAATAACAATGGTAATGGACCACTTGGGTGCGCTGCAATCGGAGGACATGAGGGAGTGGTGAAGATACTGCTGGAACGGCAGGATATCGACCCAAATCATACTAATAAGAATGGTCGAACACCACTCGCATGTGCTACTGTCAACGGACACGAAGGAGTGGTCAAGTTATTGCTGGGGCGGGATAATGTCGACCCCAATCGCCCAGATATCGATGGCGATGGACCCCTTGGGTGCGCTGCTATCGAGGGACACGAGGGAGTCGTAAAAATACTGCTAGAACGGCAAGATATCGACCCCAACCTCCCTAATAACAATGGTAATGGACCACTTGGGTGCGCTGCACTCGGAGGACACGAAGGAGTGGTGAAGATACTGCTCGAACATCAAGATGTCGACCCCAATCTCCTGAATAAGAATGATCGAACACCACTCGCATGTGCTGCTGTCAACGGACACGAAGGAGTGGTTAAGTTATTGCTGGGGCGGGATAATGTCGACCCCAATCGCCCAGATATCGATGGCGATGGACCCCTTGGGTGCGCTGCTATCGAGGGACACGAGGGAGTCGTAAAAATACTGCTAGAACGGCAAGATATCGACCCCAACCTCCCTAATAACAATGGTGATGGACCACTTGGGTGCGCTGCAATCCTGGGACACGAGGGAGTAGTAAAAATACTGCTAGAACGGCAAGACATCGACCCCAATCTCCCTAATAAGAATGGCCGAACACCACTCGGATGTTCTGCTGGCAAAGGACACGAAGGAGTGGTCAAGCTATTGTTGCAGCGGGAAATATTTGACCGCAATCGTCCTAATGAGCATGGTAATGGGCCACTTGGGTGCGCTGCTATCAAGGGACACGAGGAAGTGGTGAAGATACCGCTAAATCGGCAAGATACCGACCCCCGCCGCTCTCATAAAGATGATCGAACACCGCCCTTGAGTACTGCTGCCCACGGACACGAAGGAGTGGTCAGGCCACCGCAGCAACGTTGCAGTGTCGACCCCAATCATCCAGACACATACACTGGCACACCGCTCCCTGGTGCTGCTAGAGTGGGACCTCAAGTCGTGCAGACACAACAAGCCCCAAATCCCGTTGGAGCCCCAGATCCTCACGCTAGGAAAGAAGGGCGGTGGGATCTATGGAAGAGACGCCTGCTGTGTTCTAATAAAAGAAAGCCTAATTCGTCAGTTAACACATGTTGAAACAATCTCAGCTTTCTACTATCGGATCGGCAGTATTTTTGGTGATTTCAATTCTGCATAAATAACGGAAAGAAAGGGCCGAAGTTGGTAGCCGATATGTCCGAAATGCCAGTGATCCCATTCCGTATGGGAATAAATTTTAGGCTTAGTCCAGATCAAAGGCGAAAACCATACACCACACACAGCGAGTGGCGAGCGGTGAGCGAAACGCCAAGCAAATCACAACGACCGCACACTTACGGGCGGGGGGAATCTTCACTAACAACCTTAGTCTCCCGCTCGACAGCGGCTTCAACATCAACTAACTGAGGGCAAGGCACAAGTATATATCCATCATCAACCCTTCCTATTCTCCCGTGAACATATCTCCTCCATGGTGTGTCCCCCTTTCCTTTTCCATATTCAGATGCTAACAAATTAAAGAACAAACACCACTGCTCACAAACTCCGCACATTATCCCTTCGTGTGCAAACCCCTTTTACGACCTCTTCCCTTTCTTTCCGGCTTTCCCCACAATCGCCCCGCCCCCCCGCCGACGGCCGCATTCCTGCACGGGAAATACTTTCCACAAACACATGCCGGGATCCTAAGCACATTTCCGAAGTCAAACCAGTGCTTCCCCGACGGCTATCTAAACAGCAAAGGAGACACCGGGAGTGCATGGCGAGTAGAACCATTTCCAACGGTAAGCCAGTTTTCTTTCCTCAACGCATAACTCGTTGTCAGTTCCGCGCACGCGTCCGCTTCCAACTTACAGTGTTAAAAGGTATCCGACTTATAGAACATACCCGACGAATTATTTAGACCCAGCCAAAACCGCCCCATCACCTAAGGGAATACAACCCAGTGTTGAGAGATCGGATGAGGAGAGAACATATGAGATGAAAGTCTTGTTGTAGACAAGAGAAAACAAGATACCCAATCGTGTGCACTTTATTCCTTGTCCAATGAGATATTTTGAAGCTGAGGCTAGGATTAGAACGGTTTGAAGAAGTGCTTGGTCCGTTTCTGGGGGGCGCCTTTGGGTAGTGGGGAGTGCAGAAGCCAATATAGTATCAGTTTCTGGGGTGCGGCAAGAGAGCCCCATCATGCCTTGTCTGGTTTGATTGCTGTGTTATTTAGATTTAAACACTAATTGATGACAGCATTATGCCCTCCTAGTGGGACTACGTGGCCTGAAGCTCGAGGATGGAGCTAGGAGTTCGAGGGGGATGTGGGGAGTTGGAATGGAGGCTCCGAGTTTCCAGAGAAAAACTATCATCTTTGGCTTATTGTTCTGTAAAGAGAGATCATGGCCAATCGAAAAGAGATGGGTGGGCTCGGGATGAGGGCCTTTATTTCCGGTTTGTATATTGAACTATTGAAATATCCATAGAAGGTAATATCTTAATACTGCAATATATTATTATGAGCTGTGGATACGAGACGAACGTGGTGGACAGGTGAAGAAGGACAAAGAAGCCAAAGAGACAAAGTGAAGCGAAGGGGGAAACGTGTGTAGTTTGATCGGAGGTGAGCCTTGCTTA
>Ga0307517_10001083_pt1 | contig 46123 bp, 39 predicted proteins | sample 23_EM_MG_FD_194515 | JGI IMG/M metagenome (GOLD analysis project Ga0307517, IMG submission 194515) | Populus trichocarpa ectomycorrhiza microbial communities from riparian zone in the Pacific Northwest, United States - 23_EM | ecosystem: Host-associated > Plants > Roots > Unclassified | place...
AGTGCTCGTTCACTCTTGGGGAGAACGTCGAGCAGAAGGGAGAGAAGTGGATTGTTATGTCTACCTCCGACAATGCCTGGATCCCTCGTACCTGTTAAAATATTCACGAGGGTTCCATATCTGTGACACCGTTACTACACCAAAGTTAGGAAAGGAGAGTTTTGGTTTGAAGATTGTTGGAAAGTATGGAAGTTGAAGCAATGGCATGTATGAGCGAACGGTTAGGTGCATAGGAGATGTTTTGGGAAGTTTCACAAATTAGACTAGGGGTACTAAAGGTTTGGAACTAGTGTTGGCTAGAGGGTAAAACGAACGAGTGCCACACTTTGATGATAGCGGAACAGGCGAAGGTATCGGGAGCGTTTGGAAAGTAGCGTTTGGGAAGGGTCTGTCGGTGGTTGAAACGGGCGAAGGGATTGAAGGACGAAATCTGTAGGAAAGTTGAGGGTGTGGTTTGGAAAGCAAGAGACGGTGATGGAAGAACAGACTTGAACGATGGCGAAGAAGAGTGTTTCTTGAAAGAGAGTTTTGTGTATATAGGACGCGGCTGGCAGCACAGAAAGAATAAGGAACTCAAGACTCTCTACCGAACATAACCTATTTCCATTAGTAGCGAGCTCATCGCCGCAGACGCCAAGATGGTTGCTGAGGTTGATCGTGCCGAGTCTATCAAGGCTGGTCAGTTCCGTCAGCTCCTCCGTGAGGAAATTGAGGCCCACTGTGCTCAGTTTGGTCTCGACGTTGAGCTTGTCTCCCATTCTCACATGAAGGGCTCCCTGGTGGTCAGGGTGTCAAGGCCAGCTTCGACATGGCAACGTCCCCACCTTATCGTTCTTGACGAGCTCACCAATTATCTCGACAGAGATTCGCTTGGTGCTTTGTCCTGTGCTCTCAAGGCGTTCCAGGGCGGTCATCATTACCCACAGCGAAGAGTCTACCAAGGATCTCACTAAGGAAGTGTAAGTTTTGTTCCTGGCTGGTGTCTGCAAGTTACCGGTCGAAAGCTAATATCTTTAATAGTTGGTCTGTTCTTGACGGAAAAATGACACCTTCTGAACATAATTGGGTTCAGGGTCAAGGTGCTTGTCCTAGTATCGAGGATAAGGCAGGTTATGAGGATGTCTTCGATGCCATGGGTAACAAGGTTGAGGGTGGTAAGAAGAAGAAGAAGAAGCTCACTTCCTCTGAACTCTGCAAGAAGAAGAAGGATAGTGTGGCTAGGAGAAAGAGGGGTGAGGAGGTCTTCTCTGATGAGGACGATTAATCGAGTCTAGGGGAGCTGTCTCGAGTTTTCTTAGATGGGTTGTTTTTTCCTTTCCTTTTGTGGATCATGATAATGATGGGGAAAATGGGGGTTTCGGGGGGGTTTCTTTCATGTTTACGGATGGTGGGCTTGTGTGGTTTTTTCCTGTATCTCCCTTTCTCTGAACTTTGTTTCACCATTCTTAGGAGATGAACTAGTTCTGTTAATTCAGGTATATGATGGACGTTATTTCAACTATTGTTCCCGTGAAATTTGTTTTTCGTCACCGGAGTGTGTTTATTCCTGGTAATTGAAAAAAAAAGACGAAGGTGGTGGGATCTGTGGTACTTGTACCAACCACATGAGAGATCTTGTTTGCGGTTTCACCTTGATCGCAGATATCCAGGTATCCCTGCCTCCCTCCCTGCCCGCCTGTCTGCGCTAACCAGTGTTCCCAACGGGCCAGGCCACTCATAGGCGAGCCTATAGGCCCGGTAATTAGCGTTGGAAGAGATCGGTTTAAGGATATTATGATTCCCTCACCTCTTTTAACTTCCGTGTCCTCGATTTTTTTCTAAATTAATTTAATTAATTAATTAACTACTGTATCTGTAGTATTGCTGCTAATAAAGCGAAACTATTCTTATATTTTCAATGCTATTTAGTAATTAGAGAACATTGATTGTGAATTTTTGCCGCGGACGCTGCATCGTGGCTCGCTAAGAGTAGGCTGGCCCAGGCCGGCCTATCAGACAATCGGTACTAAGCCTATACGGCCTATAGGCGGGCCCGGCCAGGCCAGGCTCAACCCTTACCAAGCCTACAGGCTCGGGCCAGGCCAGGCCCTAGAGAATTCACATAGGCCAGGCCAGGCTTTGCTGCGGCCTGGCCTACCTGGCCTGTTGGGAACACTGGCGCTAACTTGCTAAGCTTTTGATCTGCTCCGTTTGCAAAGTGGACTCGATGCTGTTGGGTGAATTCCCGACATGTGGTCATCTCCCATCCACCCATCCATCCGTTTGACTGGGTTTTTTTATTAGGAGGGGTTCTTTTTCTTTCTTTCTTTTTTTGAAGGAGGGGTGATGGGTCTCGTTGACACGATGCATGCGAGTGCCTAATTATCCTAGTGGGGGGCGGGATGGATTATTTTTATCTTGGGGCGTGGGGGGGCTGCGAGTGAGGCTACTCTATGGTGCTTAAACATAATATATTTTATCCTATCGGAAAGAATACTTGGTCTAGAAGGAAGAGGGGTTGAAGCTTGCGTGTCAGGCATAGGAGAAGCGGGGGGTTATCATATTACCCAGTATGACTTAATGGATTAATTTCTGCTGCTATAGTACCGGTAGAGGTTCTGTGGGGTTTTGCATGGCGCAGTGAACGTGGTGGAGTTGTGGAAGTATGATACTCCCACATATCTAGTCTAGTCTTGGTGGTATTGGAGTAGCGCAAGACGCAGGAAAAACAGAAATCGGGCTTGTAGGGAGGGAGCGTAACGGCTATATGCCACCCGATCGTAAATAATCCTTTGCTTCTCAAGTTGAGTTGGGCTTCGGGCAGTGTATTGTACTGTAAATTAGGATTGCGGTATTTCTGGAATACTGCAGGTAGGGCTGTGCGGTGGTCTTGCTCCTCTGCTTAGATTCTATGGCGCCTGGATTTATCGACGAAGTGAAAATGTTATCTTGACAGGTGAGGCCACTTAACGGTGGGGATATGGTGGCTATTGCAGAGTGCATGGTCGGGGGTGTATGGGGGTTCATTCTTGCGCTCTGCGGTGAAGGGTTCGGGTGCTTGGAGGTACTGTGCTTTAGGTAGGTTTGTTTTGAATCTCCGGAGCGGTACTTCGCTGTTGCTGTTGCTGTGGTTGTGTTTGTGTATCTTGCGCATGATAGACTCAGGGCCCGTTTACTGATCCGTCGCGTTTCGAGATTTTGGTGGGGAAACTAGACGGTGGCGTCTCAACCAGCATCATATTCCGATAGACGTGGCAAAACTGTTTACCCTGTTTTCAATCGTTTAATATTCTGGGTGTTAGACGGTCAAAACAGGACGCAGCTCAAGAGGTGGGATTGCAACCACCGTCTACTAGCACCGCCTGAATGCCACCTACCTTCCATGCCTGCAATAACAAGAGCAGCTATGAATAAGCTCTCTTTTCCTTGCACAATTAGCAATTCCTTTTCTCATAATTTAGGGCAAGTTTAATAACAAAATTCTCATTGTTGGATTGTGAGAGGGAGTTGTTGGTCAGTCCAATATCTCGGTTGTCGAGTACTGTGAGAATTGAAAGCTACCTGCTTGCACACCTTACGTTTGTGGATCACACTTTTCACACTACTACGCACTGTATTAGGTAAACACACACCCATTAATTTTCCCTAACGCTCTTCGACCGTTTAGCCTCGCTTGACGGTCGGCACCGCCTCTGGTTGCTTGACGGCCGTCTATTAGTAAACGGGCCCAGTGTTCCCAAGGGTCCAGTCCGTCCGTCTTTGGGTCCGGACGGGACGGACGGCAGTACCTGAATGGGCGCCCGGGATGGACGGGTATCTTGGCGTCCGTCCAGACGACAGCCCGGGACGGACTGGCGGGGACTGCAGGTGTCTCAGGTGGTGCAATTTTCCGGGTAACTCCGGATGACGGGCGGGCCCTACAGGTAATTGGCGAGGACTGCAGAAGACGCACGAGGATTGCAGATGACGGGTGAGGACTGCAGGTACGATTCAGGAGTAACCGATACGTCGAGGAGTGTAGGGCCCTACAGTCACTCTCTTAGACGGTAGTCTTGCCTAAAGGACGGACGCTCTTGCTCTACAGCTTGAGACAGACGCCCGGGACGCCCGGGACTGCAGTCCTGGCGGTGCCTACAGGGCGGACGGGACCCTTGGGAACACTGATGATAGTGTTGAAAGTGGGGATTTTTTTTTGTATAGTGCGCAATGCATGGGTGTTGGATATTTGTGATGGGTGGGATGGGGCTGGTATTGCTTTAAGTTACTTCTTGGGAGGATGGGAGGTAGGGGCATGGTATCCGGTATACAGTACGATTGAAACTGGAATAATCAGACGGGGATTATGTATCATAGTCGAGGATTCTCTACTTTGGAAAGTGGGACGAGAAGGAGCAGGGAAAAGGGCTGCTATGCCCTCTTGAGTGAGAGACGTGAAAAAAAAGAACAAGGAAAAAAAAAGAGACCGGGAACGGGGTCTTAAGAAGATAACTCCAACGAAATAGCTGGTTTAAACGGTGGTTGCTGTTATTCAACACTATAAGGTTATGCGCAGCGAATGTAGATTCCACTAATCTGGCGATGCCGAACTTTTATTGGTACGAACAATTTGGATAGAGAAAAATTATCAAAGAAACAATAGAGATAATGGAATCGTGTACGGTAATGAATGACTTCAACAAAAGTAGGAGAGAAACCAAGTGAATAAATAATGAATGCGATGAACAGAAAACAAACGAACAAAGGGAAGAACAGGTTTTCTTATATCCTCCGTAAGATGAGACCTTTCCTCCACAGCACACTTCCTGCGCGTGCTATATCTTTGATCAGTTTCTTCCGCATAATTGCCCTTTCCTACTTCTTAGCCGAATCCCTTCCGAGGTGAAAACCCAAGCACCGAGGTAGTGGTTAACCGGTTTGCTGAATACTGAGTGCATAACCGCGGGCGCCATGGTTGTTCGGCTATTGGTCATAGTTCGTGTTTCGTTGTTGATGAACGGAGGTGTTGAGGCTGTCGCACTAGATATGCAGGGTTGATGTCTGGGATGGGTATGAAGCTAATAGTCGTGAGACGTCTTTTGAAGACTTAGTGTGTAACAGAGCGCAGTGACAACGTTCCTAATCCAACGCGCATGGGAATATATGCAAATGATGAGCAGTCCAGAACGATCCACGTTCAACAGCTGTTGGAGGGAGGAGGGGAGGAGGAGCTGGGTGAAGGTGAGTGTTTTTTGTTGTGAAGAGACTGTAGCTAGGTTGGAAATAGCGCTATATAGTGATACTAGTGGCAGGGCGGTTCGAATTGGGCTACAGGCCGGGCTAGCCCAGGTGCGGTTAGAATACAATCTGAGTTGGACACGCGATATCGAAGTCGTCTTAAATTGCAACCATTAACACCAGGTGAGATTTCATGAGATTTCATGAAGGGCGTTATCCACAAGGTGGATAGGGGTTGGGGTCCTGCCATCCGAGGTTAGAGTGTTATGGATAGCAGGGTTCCGAATGGTCGGCGGAAGACTGGACTGGACTAGCTAGTCCGGTCGAAAGTCAAGTCTAGTCTAATGGTGGAAATTAGACCGACTGGACAGTCAGGATTATCGAAACTGACTCGACCAGGACTAGTCCGACCAGGCCGGCCAAGCAATAGGATATGCTATTTTTATCACAATATGTTACTTTCAAATAAAGCTTTTCTTAATAAAACCTATTTTTTTTTTGTTAAATCCCTGAATTGATTTGTAAAATACGGAAAAATCCCGGCAATTCTTAATAAAACCTATTGTTTCTATGGATTATACGGTGGTGATAGTGCCTCGCTTTGATTAGGGGTGGCGAAAATACGTTCTCAAGTATCGAACAATTTTGTTACGATATGAGATCGGTAGTTTTGGGCGGAGAAGTGATAATAGAAGTAGTTGAGATCTTTTATTTTGACAACGCTTATCAATTGAATAATAAGGAAGACATATCTCAGCTATATAGAACAGTGGTTGAGTTCAGCTATTACCACTGCGATCCCTTCACAAAGGAGAAAAAAGGACTATCAAAGACGTAACCTGAGAAGAACAAAAGGAACAATGAACAAACGCACATTAGGCTTCAACCAGTAACGAGTGTGTAAAACATAGAAAGCTGAAAGCGGCATTCGAGAAGAGAAAGAAACTATATTTGAGAGGATCAAGAAATCATATACGAACAAATCTTTTGTGCATCAAGTGAGTGATATTACATGACCAACTGCCACAATACCGGTATTAGATGTGACTTATCGATTGGGTAATTGAATTTCCACCACATGCTATCCTCTCCAGGATGTTCTATCAACTTGTATTGAGGGCCTGTTGATTTATACCATGGCAAGTGGCTTTAAAATCCTACTATAGCTACACATCTATTCTTAGCGAGTGTTGGCCTAGGTGCCATTATGACTCGCATGACATTGTGATCTTTTATAAAGACTGGTCTGGGACCAGTCCAAACCGGACCGGACCACCCAAGTTAGTCGGGTCCAGTCATCGACATTAACCAGGACGAGCCAGTCTGGTCTTGCCTCCAAGACTTGACCGGTCAGACTATTCAGAACCCTGATGGATAGAGCTTCCGGGGCGGCTTGTTTATAGCTGGACCTCACTCTACCGGACTCTCGGTTGTCTAGGATAATCTTTCACGAATTGAGCGAGGCACATAGAGATATGCCTCACTGTCCCGGATTTTCTCTCAATCCAATTCTGAAAAATCACATCCCGGTTGCCCAAAGTAGACAATAAAGCTCATGTATCTGTAGCAGTAGCTGTGTTCAACCAGGGCTCCGTGGTTTTTGCTGTTTTTTGCTTCCGTATGCAAGCCCTGCTGGTGGCATCGAGCGGGTTCTGAGTCGATAGTTTGACTAGATCATTTGAGATAAAATACTTCTATTCAAGTTTGGTATTGGGGGGTGGCTTAAATTCTCTCCATTCACTGATCCCCCCTCTTTGTTTTCCACTCGACCCCCATATGAGCCTCATGTGGAAAAGCTGGAAGTCATACCCACACAATTATCACTCGCTTTTCAGTATTTTCAAACACTATGTTATGTCAACGATTTCACTCACCCAGATGTTTCATTGCTCCAGATGGTCAACTCATGATTATGGCTATCCGGGACAATCGGGTGCGAATGTAGTGTTGCATACGATATAAAAGAGAAGATCGCCCCAACCCGCCTGCTCGCAGCCCAGGGGTCTCACTCGGTGTTCATCTACAATAGCATCCGAAAGGTATCACTACTTCCCCACTTATAGCCCCCACTCCAATCCTTCCTACCACTACCACGCCCACTCCAATTAAAGAAGCCTACCAATCTAACAAAATTCCCCTTCCAGGGCTTCATGAAGAACTCACCCAGCCGGTGCCGAGTGGCTAGCATTGGAATATTTCTTGGGCATCTCACTCCCCAACTGAAGGAACTCCTCACTTGCTTGCGATACCTCATCTGGACAACCGAATGGTCTCTGCGGAGGCTGAGGGGGTTAAGATTTTAGTGCCACTGATGCCGGGAATGTTAACTAGACTTTGGAGGTTGACTGCTGGAGGCTAGTGGGGTATAGATATGTTGATTAGAGCAATTATTACGGCAATCTGAATGATTTGGTCTCTCATGATCTTTGATAAAGCTTTCGAGAATCGCTATTAGCCAATTAGATTTTGGGGTTGAGTGGCACATGCACAGTGGAAGTTGCTTGAACCGACTGAGCGAACCGCGTGGTATCTGGGTAGGATATACAACACTGTAAAAACTTGAATAATGGAACGGTTTATTATGTCGTTGGACTTTTCTCCCTCAGGATGGACAAGAAACTTGGTTTGTTTCCAGTTGGAGGGGGGAAAGGGGCTGCAATTTTTTTTCTATGTTTTTTTGCCCCTGTTCAGAGAGGGAAATTCTGCACTAGATAGCACAAGGTAGCATGATTCAAAGTTTCACGGTATGATAATAGTTGTGATGCGAAAAATAACTTGGATAAATAGTTTTTTCGGAAGAGTAAAAATGGTAAAGACTGATGATGGATGTTAGGTAGCCGTAGAATGGGGGGAAGATTTTCCGAAAAGTGTTTATGCTATCGGGCTTGAAGTGCACATACTCCACCTCTCGGGGGGGAACAGTTTCGATGAGGTCCACTGGACGTCTATAGGTTTGAAGAGATTTGAATCGCAAATGGCTAATGGGATTTGTTTTAGTTCAGGCCACGGCGAATGGATGGGAGGTTTTTTTTGAGAATGAGGCATTTGCGGAAGGATGGTTGAGATGGTGTTTTAAGTAGACCATTCGATTCTTTTTTGGATGAGGATTTGGATTCTGGAGAGGGGATTCTTTGCGAGAGGTACGATGGGCTGGGAGTTGGCGGGGACGAGTGGCTGTCTGTGGCCATGGAGAGGAGGGATGGTGATATTTCAGTTGGGGCTGTGGCTTGGTCTGTGTGGAGGAGGGTTGCAAGGCGGTACTTAGAGCGTGGCAGTGACTCTGGTTTAAATGAAAACGGATCGGTATCATACCGCTCAAAGAATACCATACTGTACAAGTAGAGTATATCGGCTCACTTACCTGTAGGCTTACCCACGCTAGAATATCATTGCAGTTCGTTACCGTACCCCCTAGACCGGGTGAGCGTTCAACGAGGCGACACCCCAGCGAGGCTTGGCGCGGCTTAAAACTGCAAACAAATCTTTGCCAAGCCTCGCTGAGGGTGTCGCCTCGTTGAACGCTCACTCGGTCTAATATTTAGGTCCAGGGACAGACGCTCCGATGAACGATTAGTAATCTCCAAACGTGGTACGATATGATACCCGCTCGTATTTGCCAAGAATATCCCCGCCAGCCGATATTTTGCTGGAGCTCTCACGAAATATTCGGCTCACGGGGGTATACTTGGCAAAAACGAGAGAGTAATTTCCGCTGATAATCTGATAGCGGATTCCAAGGGATCTGATATGATATTCGTAATGGGATGATGTTTGCGGATGAGGCTGCGATGCTACCGCCGGGATCCCGGCGGGGAGGCCAAAATTTGGCTGTATCTGATAACTGCGATGTTCATAAGCGTCAACCCGCCATGAACACTGTCTGCGTGCAGAGCACTGTGCTGCACTAGTACTCGTACTGTTCTACGAGAGCTCACCTGCCTCACTTCTCATTTTGCAAGCAGGGTTTCGCTGGGGTCTAGCCTCGAGCTGACCTGGGGTCGTAGAATCGCACATGCACGACCTACTGTACTCGAAACTTCCTGACGTTTGTGAACACAACTGCTATTCCATATGGGCAAAAAATCGACTAGAGTCTCAGGAGTTCGGTGTCATGCAATAGCAGTCGTGTTCACAAAAGTCAGAGAATTACGGGTACTGAAAAGGACAAACGGGTACGAGCGGAAGTTCCGTCAGAAAGGAAAATACTTCTCTTGCGAAAGTAAATGATCGAATCTTAGAAAATCGTAGAGAGAAAAGAAAAGAAAAGAAAAGACCGGTAGAGGCTATCGCCGCACACACTATTGGGATCCACCCAGCATGTAGATAGAATCGATAAGTTCACAAAGGAAAGATCACGATACGGAAAGTCCTCACTCGTTGAGGTGGTTGTTCTCGCTCTCGTCTCTCTCTCTGTCTGCGTAATAGCTACAAGCTCCAAGTACTGAGAAGGGGATTCCGGTCCTTAGGGGAGTACGGGTAGATAGTGGTAAAATCACCTCCGAGAGTGACAATGACCGAACCAACAGGAAAGAAAGAAAAAAGAACCGATGATACTTCTGGGAGGGGCAATCACTGCTCGCACAGCGCGAAGAAAAATGAAGTTCGTAGATGATCCTCGATGATCACGATGATTAAAGACAGAAAAGTCACTAAAGCGTGAAGAAAATCGTCCTCGTCATGAGGTTGTCTGCGGTTTGTTTTCCTTTTCCACCTATGGTAACCTTTTACCCACTGAAAGCCCTGAGAGTACGTAATCCGACGCTAGCCCATTCGGCCTCCCATGCTAACTACATATCAACGCTCGTAACAATAGAACTAACTACCTATGAAAGCGCCATTCGGTGAAATCAAGTGCCATACCCCACAGTACCCGACCCCTAATCTCCAAGTTCGTGACAACCGTTCCAGCCATGCCATCCACCACTACCTGTGCTAAAAAAAACTATAAAAGTACATAGAAAGAAATAAAAACAACTTGGTGTATGAAAAACGCAGTATTCGCCCCACAGTACTCGTACTCGAGTAGGGCTGATCCCTCTTGTCTCGCCAAAGTGCCATGTCTCAAAGTCGGCAGGACGAAAGTTTACCCGGAGAGAGCGAAGTTAGTGCGGACGCTCTCCGTTCGATGTTTGGGAATTGCTATCGCGGTGAAGGTACTGTGCCATAGAAATTGGAGTTCGCCCCCCCTGTCATCGCTCCTATCAAATCCTCTATCTTTTTCGCCCCCTAGGCATATGCCTGTACTTAGGACGGATAGATCAAGGACTTACACATCCCTGGCATGAATGGACCGAACACCGCCTGGGTCACGGGAGCTGAAAGTCCTTTACCAAGGAGCCCCTGGTGTTTGGTCCATTCATGCCAAGGACGTGTAATAGACAAACAAAAATCCTGTCATTTGTGTATAACTCACATGTTAACTCTGGACTATTGCATCTCTTTTTTATGGGGTCAGGCTGGTATTTATACAAAGATAAGATACTGGGGCACCGGCGACAATCAAAATACACTAGTGAATATGGAGCGACTGGTAGCCCTTAAACCCCGTTCAGATTGCGCGAAACGAGAGGTGTTACCAGTTGAGCTGGAGGTCTGCCGGCACAGCAGTCTGGCGATGGACTACCGGTAATGGAACCGGACCTGACAGTAATCCAGGGATCTGCATTCTTCGGTTAGAGTCTACAAGGTTTCAAAATATTCCTGTATCCAATTAGTTGGTTTTCTTTACCTGCTATGGGTAATATTCAGCCAGGCCTCCTTAACATATGTTCCCGGAAGAGATTTCCTTTCTTCCTGGATTTCGGCACGGGCTTGGAAATTCCCAAGCCACAAATATTAGGTTCTTCAACGTCACACCGGCTCTGTCTTAGCAAATTGAAAGACACATTTCCCGAAGGGGAACTTCGCCAAGCTAGAAGTCCTGCAAGGTTCACTACTCCACAAAGAAGCAAACTCTTGCGAAAATACCTAGTCCCTAAGGAAACATTGTCTGCACCCAACCCAATCAGTAGCGGCCTGTGATGATCTGGACTGGTGCGGCTTCACAGATGCCTTGCTAGAAGAAACTACAATACCATATGTTGTTGGTGGAACTACACCAGAGGTTCGATTGATTCTCTCCGGAAAGGCTAGCCAGCTTACTGTAAAAACAGGAGGGATTGGGCCTCATGGTGGGACATGGGAGTTGTCTCTCCTGGTAAGATAGTTTTTCTTCTGGGTTAGATCCATAGACCATCACTTGATTTTCAGCTAAGATAGCAGTAAGTAGAGTGACGGTGGCCTGCGTGAGATTAGAGTTTGGAAGTTAGATTCAATATCTTTTATGCAACTATATTCATTGCAAGTTGGAACTCATGGCGACTATTGGAGAGGGGCGAAGACTTCTTCAAAGCAAGAGGTTTGTGACATTGGGTATTCGGTGTTTCCTCTGGCGTTGTGTTGGGTATGGGTGCCAAGGCATAGGACTTCTGACCTCTAACTTCGATTTATGCATTGGGCCACTGTCACTCTAGTTTCAATGGTGATGAGAATTAGAGTAGGAGAGGGTCAACGAACACGAGAGCTCAATTAATATGCCCAGCCAAATCACTATTGGCCAATGCACTTTTAGTGTACAGTATCCGTCACAAGAATCACGAGTTGCGAGGCTCGTATCATAAAAACGGGAAAATGCCTCCACTTATTTCAAGGCTTAGCCCAACAGACAAACTGCAATCCCAAGAGCGGCAGGAGAGATATCAAAGAAAATTTAAAAGCAGGGTTGACCATGGGAAAATCCATGGCAAGCGGCCATGAGCGCCGCCACTCTAGTAACTTGAGAATCTCGCGACCCTCTGGGATACTGTATAGTTCGTTGAGCCCCGTGTTCGTTGACCCCCCTCTTTTTCTATCATAGAGCTTAACTTTTGTGACCCACGTGACTGAGGCTTGGCCACCGTTTGCTTTGTGAATAGATAAGAGTATCGTAGATTCTTCAAGCTTGATTGAGAAGTCACGGAGCCCCTTCAACTTGACACCAATTCAAACATACAGCCGCAGACTCCTCCTACCAACAGCAGGACAGGGCAATAAGATAGGTAGCTAAAATCTCTACCTGTGCATGAATGTTAAAAATAGAGAACGCTCTTGGCTAACTACAACTGATGCCTTGAGTAATAGACTTTCAAATTTATTCAGAAGACGACAAGAGACTCTACATTCAGATAAATGGCCCAACCGGATTTTCCAGCCATCGGAAACCACTTACAAGAGATCCAAAATAGCTTTCAGGGTATTCAGAATGAAGTTGCCCTTGTTGCCAACATTCCTGGGGTGGTTGGTTTTAATGAACTGCAACAAGGGATGAATGAAATGGGACGCTCCATGAAGAAACAGCAAGAAGAGACGAAGCAACTACGACAACAGGCATATGAACATAGACAACGGATAAATGAACAGCGACAACGGACCAATCAAAACCATAACACAATAAACGGTATTCTTGAGGATATTCGGGGCCAACTTGGACAAGTTCAGAATGAGTATCTCTACTTATCTCTGTTTGGCAAGTGAGCATAAGTTACTGGTCAACTAGGCAGCGACTTCTTCCCATGAGATTGCATAATTCGGCTGCCTCTAGTATTGCAACTGCACCACTGCGCTATCCTATCGGGATATCTCTTGAACCCCCAGTGCCACTGACTCGTCAAAGCCTTTTTCAGATGACAGGCAAGTTGTCCTCATTGGAGACTGTGAACTTTATTAATATCTCATGATCGATAGGGGATCAATGTGAGGATGTTGCAAGGATACTTGGACTTCCGGGATTGCCTGCCCATGCTATGGTTGAGGAGCAGAGGGAGCAGATTGCTGAATACCTTGGGGTTCGGCCTTGAGGTTGTCAGAAGTGGTTACAGGGAGGGGGGGTTTTTTTTTTGTACTTTGTACTAGTATACTTAACATGCTAATTTGTTATACCCTCCTACTGCGATTTCCATTGGAGCGCCCCTTGAGCCTTGTGCAGTGTTCTCAGCTGTCCGGGGCACCCGTAGGGCCCAGCGGGGGGACTGCTTAAATTATCTCTATTCATTGAGCAGTGATCTCCCCCCGCTTTGGTTTTCCACTGTACCCCCATCTTAAACCTTCTCTGGAATAGCTGGAAGTCAGACCCACACAATTATCACTCGCTTTTGAGTTTTTGCAAGCCTGATTTTTTATCAACGATTTCACTCTCTCGGATGTTTCACAGTCCTGGATGGTCAACACCTGATTTTGAGCACCCGGTACAATGGGGTGTGGCTGTATTGTTGCATACAATAAAAAAGACAGGATCGCCCCCGCCCCGCCCCCTTGCACCCCAGGAATCTCACTCGGTGTTTATCTACAATAGTATATGAAAGTTCTCCCCACTCCCCCACTTATGGCGATCACTCCAATCTTCCTACCCACACCCATCCTGCTCCAATCTAAGAAGCCTACTAATCTAACAGAATTTCCCTTCCGGGGAAGGGAGTACCCCTAGTTGGTGGCTATAAAGTCCTGGGGTAGGTTAAATATATAACCGTTTCGTTCGCATGCGTGTAACAGATAAATATATTGTAATATGGCGGGAAAGGCTACTCCCAGTGGCCGTTTCATTGATCCCTTTAACTGCTCGAATTGTTATACTGCATGGTGTTGCTTACTGTTTTGTGCATGCATATGTGCGTGCTGTGTATATATTCTCACTCTCCCATGATGTTCTTATATTATTTTCTCCCCCATTCTCCTTCTTCTTCATCTACTTTTTTCTTTTCTTTTCAGGAACAACTTCCTTCTCTTCCTTCGGTGGTCTAATAAGAATCTGTTTTTGTGTCCGCTTGACTGAAGACCAATGAGCACATGGTACGGTCAGCAGTTCTCACACCCTGGCTGGTACGGTGACAAGCCTTTATACTAGATGTATTACAGCTCTTGAGATCATACTACCATCCTGAGTGTGAGAATTTTTGAAACAAGGCGGTATCTTTGAGTCTGACTAATAAGCTGATGCACTCGTTAAAACTAGGCTAGAATCATGGAACATCACTTGATTTTGCAGTTAAAATAGCAGGAAGTAGAGTCAGAGTAGCCTGCCTGGGATTGAGTTGGAAGTTGGATTTAATATCTGTTTTTCAACTGTATTCAGTGTGCACAACCGTCCAGAGGCCCAGCGGGCCCGGTGGGGGGATTGCCAAGAGCCTCAGACGGGATGGGGTGCCTATCAATGGTCCGTTCACGGTAGCTTAAGGTTAGGAGGGCCGTCTTTGGGCAGGACAGTGGGCCCTACAGAGTAAGAAATGTTAGCTCAGGGCATCGGGGTGGACGGCGGGGAACGGCAGAGGACAGCAGGCAATGGCTGAGGGATGGTGGGGGACAGCACGAGTGATGTCTTATGAAGTGAAAAAAATCCGTTCGGAGGTGTATGATCTCAACTAAGCTAGTGTAGGAGGTCCAAGCACTAGGACGACTACAGGCCTGTATAGTTCTTCTGGTCCTCACCTTCCGGGGTGTAGTCCTTGCTAGCACCCCCCAAAAAGATTGTGTATGAGCCATAGTCCGTCCCGTTCTCACCCAAAGACCCGTGGACAGGACAGTTGGGAACACAGACTATATTGGTTGCAAGCAGTATTCGCAACGGGGCAGTCCGTCCGTCCTGGGCCAGGGCGAGGACGGACGACATTGTGTCGTCCCCCACCGTCCCCTACCGTCCCCAACGTCCCCGGCCGTCCTATGTACTCACCTCGCCGGAATTAGTCATGGGTCACGTGAACTGGAAGAAGGGCCATTTAGCGTGCAGTTGCTCTGGCTATAGTCCACGTGACCAATGACTAATTCTGGCGAGGTGAGTAGTTACCAGTAGTCCCCTGGCAGAACTTGTCTCAGGTCGTGGGGCTCGTCGTCCTTGTTAATAACTGCCGTCCTGGGAATTCAAGGACGAGGACGGACTACATTTTGCCGTCCCGTCTCGTCCGGGGGTCTTGGGTGTCCTCCGGCCGGGCCCTACGGGGGCCCCGAACGGCTGAGAACACTGGTTGCAAGTTGGAACTTCAGGGGAATATTAGAGAGGGAAGAAGACTTCTTCAAAACAGGAGGTTTGTGACATTGCGTATATGGGGTTTTCGCTGGTATTGCATAGGGCATGGGTGCCAAAGCTGAGGACTTCTGACCTCTAAATTCATAGGGGCACAGTGACTAGTTCAGTAGTGATGAGAGTTATCATAAAGCGTAATGTTTGGTAACTCATGTGACGGAGGCTTGGCTACGGTTTGCTTTTTCAATAAGTAAGAGTAGATCCTTCAAGCTTGGTTCCTTTGACTTCACAACAATTCAAACACCACTATACAACCACAAACTCCTTCTACCAACATCAGGACAAGACAATAAGGTGGTAAGCAGCTAAAATCTCGACTGATATGCGTAAATGTGGAAAGAATAGGACACTCGTGGCTAACCACTACTGACACATTGACCAACGGGCTTTCAAATCTATTCAGAATACCACGAGAGATACTACAATTGAATAAATGGCCCAACAGGATTTTCCAGCCATCAGCAATCACTTAGAAGAGATCCAAAATGGCTCCCAAAGTATTCAGAACCAAGTTGCCCCGGTTGCAAACAGGCCTGCAGTGGTTGATCACAATAAACTGCAACAAGAAACGCTACAAGCGACGAATGAAATCCGACAAAGCAGGAAGGCAGAGCGACTAGAGGCAAAGGCATGGGAAGAACAGAGCGATAGAAACCACATCAAAACAATGGCTCTTCTGCTGGAGATTCGGGGACAACTTGGACAAATTCAGAATGAGTATCTCTACTAATCTCGGTTTGGCAAGTGAGCAGAACTTACGGATCAACTAGGCAGCAACTTCTTCCAATGAGAATGTATAATTCGGCTGCCTCTGGGACTACACGATTGCGCTATCCCATTGGGATACCACTCCACTCCCAACTCCCACGCACTGGTCAACGCCTTTTTCAGATGACTGGCAAGTTTTCCTTATTATAGCTCGGGAACTTTATTAATATTTTATGATTGATAGGGGATCAATGTCAGGAGGTCGCGGTGATACTTGGACTTCTGGAATTTCGTGCCACTGCCACTGTTGCTGAGCAGAGGCACCAGATTGCCGAATATCTTGGGGTTCGGCCTTGAGGTCGGCGGAAGCCCTTACCTGGAGGGTTTTTGCTTTTTGTTCGTACTTTGTATTAGTATCCTTAAATGCTAATTTATTATACCGTCATACTGCAACTGGCATTGGAGAACACCTTGAGGCAAGTGCGCAGGGGGTGAGCTATTGATGAGCCAATTGGTAGTGTGCCAGGAACCCAAAACCAACCACTTGAGGTGCTAATAAATTCCCACCGACTTCCATCCCTAACTCATGGTCACTCATCATCCACATGATGGCTATACTACAGTAGTAGCCTGTTGTCCCGGACGGCAAGATCCCCAAGATCTCCGCCGCTGGTGATCCCAGGTTGTTCTCGAGATTTTCAATACTATCTTGTCGGGCAACAAGGACCTCGCTGCCAAATTTGAGCATATTCTAGCCTACATTGCTTGCATTGCTGGTAGCTTGATTGATGAGAAGGAGAATGAGGTTCTCATTTGGACAGTGCACACTGTCCCATACTTTGCCGCTTTCCTGCCCGAGTGTGAGGCCCGGATACCACCGAGACTTTGAGGAGCCGTGCTGCCCCTGGTGCTGCTGATATGGAGGTTGATGAGGATGATGAAGAGGGCGAAGACCTCTGCAACTGCACATTCAACTTAACCTATGGTGCAAAGATCTTGTTGAACCAGACCCATCCACGATTGAAGAGAGGTCAGCGTTATGGTCTTTGTGGGCCCAACGGTTCCGGAAAGGCCACGCTCATGCGTGCCATCAACAACGAGCAGGTTGAGGGTTTCCCCCAGAAGACCGAAGTCAAGACAGTCTTCGTTGAGTACGATCCCGACTCTGCCGATACCGAGAAGGCCGTCGTCGGATGGACATTCGATAAGCTCGCTGAGACTGGTGCTGGTGTTTCCGTTGAGGACCTCAAGACTAAGTTGGGTGAGTTCGGCTTCCTGGAGACCATGTTCGTGTTGGAAAGCACCGGCGATCACTGCGTGTCCACTATATTGTTTGTTCGTACTCTTTCATATATTTCTTAGTTGGTAGTTACTAGTTCCTTTGTTAGTCATTATAAATCTCGGAGGAGGGGCGAGTATACCTAGTTGGTATACTAGTCGAAGGAGTGGCCGAGATGGCCGGAAATGTGCGGAGAGGAAAGCGAGGAATGGGTCGGAACAGAGTACGAGTTGGGGAGCGATATTGTTTACAGAAGGATGCCCGGAAAAGAAGATATATGGTGGGTTTTCTTGTATTTAAATCATCTGCTCTGCCATAGATCTACGGACAAGCCAGGCACACCTCCCATCAATAGACACACGTTTCCTCCTTGGCTTTTTTGTACTCCTTCATCTTTCCACCACGTACTTCTCCCATCCAGACCTCATAACAATAGTTCGATGCTCCAATCACCTCTCTTTCCGATGGTTGGAGGATGAAGTTGGCTCTTGCCAGTGCCGTGTTCGAGAATCCCGATATCTTTCTTCTCGACGAGCCTACCAACCACATGGACTGACAGAATGTCAAGTGGCTCGAGCAATACTTAATCAACTCTCCTTGCATCTCCATCCTTGTCTCGCATGATTCCGGCTTCCTTGATAACGTTGTTCAGCATATCATCCACTACGAGCGCTGCAAGCTTAAGCGGTACAGGGGTAACCTCAAAGCCTTTACAGAGAAGAATTCCGCTAGGTCTTACTAAGAGCTCGGTGCCTCCGAGGTTAACTTCAACTTCCCCGAACCTGGTTACCTCGAGGGTGTCAAGACTAAGGCCAAGGCCATTGTTCGTGTCCACATGAGCTTCCAGTACCCCGGTACCACCATGCCCCAGATTTGCGACATTACCTTCCAGTGCTTTCTCAGATCCCGTATTGCCGTCATTGGCTCCAACGGTGCCGGAAATTCGACCTTAGTCAAGGTCCTTACTAGTGATTGATCTCAACCAGCGGTGACAATTACACTCACGAGAACATCCGTATCGCCTACATCAAAGAACACGCTTTCGCCCATATCGACAACCATCTGGAGAAGACTACTTCCGAGTACATCCAATGGCGTTTCCAGACTGGAGAGGATCGCGAGACTATGGATCACGCCAACACCAAGATCACTGAAGGTGATGAGCAGGCCATGAACAAGGTCTTCAGAATTGAGGGTACTCAGAGGCGTGTCATCTCAATCAGGTCCCGAAGAAAGTTCAAGAACTCGTACGAATATGAGTGCTCGCTCAGTCTTGGGGAGAACGTCGGGCAGAAGGGAGAGAAGTAGATTGTTATGTCTACCTCTGACAATGCGTAGATCCCTCGTACCTGTTAAAATATTCACGAGGGTTCCATATCTGTGACACGGTTACTACACCAAAAGTTAGGATAAGGAGAGTTTTGGTTTGAAGATTGTTGGAAAGTATGGAAGTTGAAGCAATGGCATGTATGAGCGAACGGTTAGGTGCATCGGAGATGTTTTGGGAAGATTCACGAATCTGACTAGGGGTACTAAAGGTTTGGAACTAGTGTTAGCAAGAGGGTGGAACAAGCGAGTCCCATACTTTGATTATAGCGGAACAGACGAAGGTATCAGGAAAGTTTGGAAAGGAGCGTTCAGGGGAGGTCTGTCAGTAGTTGAAACGGGCGAAGTGTTGGAAATTAACCCCTTTAGGCCGCTCACCATATATTTTCCATTCCCACTGGATGGGAAATGCGACTACGATCAGCTATAAGCCTAAAACAAACGGAAGCTTCACCACCGTTCCACCACTATTAGCTTCTTACCACCGAACACCCTGACCCTGCATTGCTGGTGCGACATCACCAAACACTGATTCAGCAACAATGAAACAGAAACACCACCAAGAGCCGAACATCCATCCTCACCCTCGGTGACTGACACTACCCTCGGCAGGTGGCATAGCACTACCCTCAGGCACGATACTTCTACCTCGGATATGAATCGGCACAACGCAAAAGAAGGACAACCTAGGGACGGAAAGTGGGAGAGAAATCTGGCATGCTCTGGAAGTGTGCGGGGAGGAAGGTTTTCACTTGAGGAGGATATAGGATAGCCTGTTCTTCCCTTTGGTTGTTCATTATTAGTTGATTATCGCATTGCTGCTCACAGTCCTAAGGTTATTTCTTGTCTCGTCAAAGTCATTCCTTATTGTATACGATCTCTTTATTCTTTGGTTGACCTCTGATATCTTTTGTTCGACATCTTTATTCGTATCAATAAAGGTGTTTGCATCGTTCGTCAAACGAAGGATTAGATCCACTGTGCCGTACCACTTATTAGTTGTTTAAAAGGTTATGAGCCTGGCACTCTAGTCTGACAACATCGAATCTTGCTTAACACAATTGTCTACACAAACGGACCATGTCGACATCCACATCCGAACACAAAATCCTTGCTGGTACTGTTATCAGACCTCTTGCCCTCAGTCGTGATTATCGGGAACGGCGCCTAGCCGTAATCGATATCCTTGCCGAAAAAGGCTAGTGCGAGATTGTCTCCAAATCCAGATCAGCACCAGTACTGACACTGATGATGCTGATGCAAAGGGGAAAGCAGCAAAAGCACGAGGCCTACTAGGTAGACTGATGGACAGTAACCATCCAGAACTGTATGCTACCGAGCGAGACCCATGCAAGCTTTGGACGAAACTCGAAGCCGGATATGCTGGCAAAGATCAAGCCCGCATATGGTACCTGTGGGGTGAGTTATCCAAGATCTAATATGATAACGAACCAATGGTCGACTATATCGCCAAACTAGAGAAGCTGTTCAATCAGCTAGCGAATGCCGGAGAAAAACAAAAGGAAAATGACAAGTTTTATGTTCTACTCGCCAATCTTCCCCTCCTATATCACCCTTTTCCTACCGCGATCTCTAATAGCCCTAACTTTGAGGGCGTTAAGTATGAGGATATTTGAGACCGGCTGATCTTGGAGTATCAGCAGCTCATTGGAGAAACGGGTAAGCCCCTAGGGGGTTCAGGGAACACAAGCGGAGCTTTCTTCACCAATAGAAATACCGCTGGGAGAGGAAGAGGAAGAGGTGGTCGACGGTTTCCAAGTTCGTTTACACCAAGGCCTAGAGGCCAAACGAATACCAGCGGAGCCAGTCGCCAGCCAACCTGTGAACGAAACCGCTTTCCTAAGGTTGACAAAGATAGTTGCCTCCATTGCCATAAGAAGGGACACTGGGCAAGGAACTGCCCAAAGAAGAGTTCGGAAGGAACCCACACTCCAAATGAGGCTAACAGTAGACCAATTGGAGCCTGGACCGCAGCAGCTGGAATAGTAGGCCTCGAGGCAGGATGCTGGATACTCGACTCCGGAGCAACACACCACATGTGCTCGGAGAAGTCATTATTCCAAAACCTTGGACCCCATTCTTTGAGTATAGTGTTCGTTACGGGGCCCCGTTTCTGACAAACGGGGCGCCAAGAGCAGGTTATTAACTGCAGATTAAAAAAAGAATCGTCCAAATCGGACCAAAACTGAGTGAGATAGGGTTCTTTGAAGTTGTCTAACTTCAAAGAGCTGTATCTCTGTCAGTTCTGGTCCGATTTGGATGATTTTTCCGGCCAGTTAATCAGAATAACCTAGGTTATTTTGTCCCCGCTCCTCAGAAACGGGGCCCCGTAACGAAGCCTATTTGAGTATCAGCATAGAAAATGGAGGGATGATGAAGGCTACGGGAATAGGAGATGTTTTACTTACCGTTTGGAATGGAAAGGGAGAAACAACTCCGATTCGGTTGCATGATGTACTGTATGTTCCCAGTCTCGGACCTAATAGCCTGATGTTAGTTAGGTGTATTTAACGAACTGGGAGGGTGATAGTCTTTGGTGGTTTGGGAGGGAACGATTAAAGTATTCGCAAGAATGTTTTGGAAGTCGCAATAGCGGGATTGAGAAGGAACTTGTACATACTATCGGGGAAGGTGGAACAACATCCAACAACCGATGAATCACTATTGACAGCAAATAGTGCACGTCAGGAGAAGAATTCTGGAACAGTAATGGATTGGCATCAGCGATTGGGACATCTAGGATTGGACGATATAAAGCAGTTAGCCAAGACGGATACAGGTATCCACGTTCAAGGCTCTTTGACGAATCCAATCTGTAAACCATGTCAGCTAGGAAAGAAACGCGAAAGCCTAACAGCAGCCCGGCTACACACCGAGCATCTAGTCTATTGGAGCTCATCCATAGTGACCTAGCGGGACCAATGGCGACAACCTCTTTGGGAGGTGCCAAATATTGCCTCTTATATATAGGCGATTATTCTCGATATACGACGATCTATACGATCAAGAATAAGTCAGCAGTAATCGAGTGTTTCCAAATATTCAAAGTGGAGATGGAAAATCACTACAAACACCGTATCAAAAGATTTCGAAGCAACCAATGTTGGGAATATACGAGTGCAGCCTTTAGTAGGTTATTAACAGAGGCTGTACATACAGCGGTGTATCTCCAGAACCAGAGTCCAACGAGTGCGCTAGAGAAGTCAATGACCCAATTGGAGGCGATCACAGGGGAAACACCAAAACTCGGAGCCCTTATCTCATTCGGAGCTTAAGGATTCAAACAAGTTCCCAAGGAACTTAGGATGAAGTGGGAACCAAATAGCATCTCATGTATCTTTACTGGCTATGCGGGAACAAATCAGTTTCGGGTACTAATGGATAGAAGAATCCATATCACAAGGGATCTTACCATAGCAGATGGTAGCACTAATGAGACAATCGCGATACCTCCTCCAGGTCTGGTACCAATATCACTTGTGGATGATTTAGATAAGGAAAGTACTACGTCAGTGGCTGATCACGCAGAACCTAAACCACCAAGTCCAGAACCCCTTACGGCTGAAAGGACAATACCTACTCCGAAAACTCTGCCACGTACGCAGTCACCTGGTGGCTTCCCTATTGACACCCCTGAAGAAACAATTCATATCCGACCACCACAAGACATGAACCCCCTACCTCAGGAACCTATCTAGTCTCAAAGGCCCCGGAGGGCAAACACAGGTAAATTCACCTCAAGCCGGTTCCATGATGAAACCTTTTCTAGCCTAGGCACCCACTACACGAATCCAAATACCTAGAATTGCCAGGCGTATAACACGATCAGTACGACTGAACCTACAACGTATGCTGAAGTGATAAAAAGGACAAAACAACAGGGAGTGGAAAGAAGCAATTGAAGAGGAACTCACTTCTTTGCACGACAATAATACCGGGACGATAACCTCACTACCAGAATGACGAACAGCTGTGAGATGTAAGTGGGTATTTAAGGAAAAGAGAAGGGCGGAAGGGAAAATTCAAAGGTACAAGGCAAGACTGGTGGCAAAGGGCTTCACCCAGCAGTACGGAATTGACTACTTAGAGACATATGTCCCTGTGGTCAAACTGGCATTACTACGTATCCTGTTAGCAATCGCTGCCTTCTACAATTTCGACATCCACTAAGGGGATATCAAAACATCCTACCTCCTCAGTGAGCTGGAAGAGGAAATCTACATGGAGATACCGGAGGGAGTATCTTTACCAACAAGGAAGCAGAAGATTGAGAAACCGGTTTGCCGACTAGGGCGTGGGCTTTACAGGTTGAAACAATCTGGTCGAATCTGGAACAAGGCTTGGGATGACTTTCTAATCGGCAAATGTCATTTCAAGAGAGCTGTGGAGGACTATGCAGTGTACTATAGGATTGGACGGGGAAACTCACGTCTATGGATACTGATATGGGTTGATGATATGTTATGGATAGGGAAGCCATACGATATAAATGAAGCAAAGCGGGAACTGGCCAGGCGCTTTCCACGAAAGGACCTAGGACGCTCACACCTTTTTCTCGGAATGAAAATTATAAGAAAAGCGCAAGAGCGGAAAATCACACGCTCTCAAGATCAGTAAATCGAATCGGTATTGGAACAGTTCGGATTACAGGATTGTTTTACGGTCTCGACACCAATCGAACCTGGTATCTAGCTTATCAGCTAGGAGCCCACCATCGAAGACTCAACACTATACCGGAGCATGCCTGGAAGCGTAATGTACCTAATGTTGTGCACATGGCCTGACCTGGCGTACGCAGTTGGGGCGCTTGGTAAATTCAGTTCAAATTCCCGTCAACCACACATGAACGCAGTCAAGCGCCTCCTCCGATACGTTAGCAAGACCCGAGCTCAGGGATTACACTTTGGTCCATTCACACAAGACAGTACACCAGTAGCCTATGTTTTCAGCGATGCTGATTGGGCTGGCGACCCCAATAAGCGTCGACGCACTGGTGCATATTTGTGCACGATATGTGACCAGCGATCGAACTCAGTCCATACTGCGGTCTCATGGTCGAGCAAGCAGCAGGCAATGGTCGCACTCTCATCTACGGAGTCTGAGTCCATGGCACTAACGCAAGCATGTAAGGAAGTGATCTGCGTGCAGCGGTTTATGCAAGAATTAGCTACGATTACTGGACAGGGTGGATGTACGGGGCCAATTACCATATTTGCTGATAATCAAGTTAGTATGGCATTGGCAAAGAACCCTGAATTCTACAGCCGAAATAAACACATAAGTATCCAGCAGCACTGCATTCGGGAGAAGGTGCAAGTCGATGAAGTTCAGCTAAAGCACCTACCAATGGGGGACATACTCGCAGACTTGTTAATAAAGTTCATTACGGGGCGGACAGGCCCTGAAAACACGGGCCCCCAGCCATTTTCCCCGCTCCACCCCACGCAACGGCCTACGGCGGGCTGTCTTTTTCGGCATTCCCTGCCCCTGTCCCCACTAAGGCCCCAGCCCCACCCATTCCCCAGACAGGTCGCTGTTAAAAATAGCTGGTAACAAACGGGACCACCTCAAGGGAATGAGTGCGGATGGGCCCCGGACGGGGGCAGGGCGGGGATTACCTGAAACATACACCCCCGGCCCCGTGTAAGGTTGGGGTCTGGTGAGTGAAAACCCGCCCTGCCCGGCCCCGGAACGAACACTCCTTGTTAACGAAGGCATTGCCCCGCGAGAAAGTGGAGCGGTTCCGCAAAGAGATGGGTATCTATGAAGTTTAGAAGACATGATGGATATGGAAGGAATCAGTGGGAGATATTTTACCTTGTATTGTTTTGCGTTTTCATTTCATGAGATTTGATGTTTCCCTTTCTTTATATTTTGTTTCCCTTCTTGCTTCGTTTTGTATTAGCTTGGAACTCGAAATTTGTGTATCGATTCGCAGAGTGGGAGTGTTGGAAATTAACCCCTTTAGGCCGCTCACCATATATTTTCCATTCCCACTGGATGGGAAATGCGACTACGATCAGCTATAAGCCTAAAACAAATGGAAGCTTCACTAGCGTTCCACCACTATTAGCTTCTTACCACCGAACATCCTGACCCTGCATTGCTGGTGCGACATCACCAAACACTGATTCAGCAACAATGAAACACAAACACCAGCAAGAGCTGAACATCCATCCTCACCCTCGGTGACTGACACTACCCCCGGCAGGTGGCATAACACTACCCTCAGGCACGATACTTGTACCTCGGATATGAATCGGCATAACGCAAAAGATGGACTACCTAGGGACGGAAAGTGGGAGAGAAATCTGGCATGCTCTGGAACTGTGAGGGGAGGAAGGTTTTCACTTGAGGAGGATATAAGATAGCCTGTTCTTCCCATTGTTTGTTCATTATTAGTTGATTATCACATTTCCGCTCACAGTCCTACGGTTATCACTTGTCTCGTCAAAGTCATTCGTTATTGTATACGATCTCTTTATTCTTTGGTTCACCTCTTATATCTTTTGTTCGTCATCTTTATTCGTATCAATAAAGGTGTTTGCATCGTTCGTCAAACGAAGGATTAGATCCACTGCGCCCTACCACCTATTAGGTGTTTCAAAGCTTGGTCTGTGTGGAGGAGGGTTGCAAGGCGGTACTTAGAGCGTGGCAGTGACTCGGACTCTGGTTTAAACGACAACGGATCGGTATCATACCGCTCAAAGAATACCATACTGTACAAGTAGAGTATATCGGCTCACTTACCTGTAGGCTTACCCACGCTAGAATATCATTGCAGTTCGTTACCGTACCCCCTACTCAAGTAGACCGGGTGCGCGTTCAACGAGGCGATACCCCAGCGAGGCTTGGCGCGGCTTAAAACTGCAATCAAATCTTTGCCAAGCCTCGCTGAGGGTGTCGCCTCGTTGAACGCTCACTCGGTCTAATACCGTTTTTGACTTAGGCTCAGGGACAGAGGCTCTAATGAAGGATTAGTAATCTCTAAACGCGGTATGATACCCGCTCATCTTTGCTAAGAATATCCCCGCTAGCAAATATTTTGCTTGAGCTCTCACTACTGTAAATATTCGGCGCACGGTATACTTGGCAAAAATGTGAGAGAGTAATTTCCGCTGATAATCTGATAGATGATTCCATGGGATCTGATATGATATTCGTAATGGGATGATGTTTGCGGATGAGGCTGCGATGCTACCGCCGGGATCCCGGAGGAGAGGCCAAAATTTGGCTGTATCTGATAACTGCGATGTTCATAAGCGTCAACCTGCCATGAACACCGCCTGCGTGTACAGCACTGTGCTGTACTAGTACTCGTACTGTTCTACGAGAGCTCACCTGCCTCACTTCTCATTTTGCAAGCAGGGTTTCGATGGGGTCCAGCCTCGAGCTGAGCTGGGGTTGTAGCATCGCACATGCACGACCTACTGTACTCGAAACTTCCTGACGTTAGTGAACACAACTGCTATTCCATATGGGCAAAAAATCGACTAGAGTCTCAGGATTTCGGTGTCATGCAATAGCAGTCGTGTTCACAAAAGTCAGAAAAGGACAAACGGGTAAGAGCGGAAGTTCCGTCTGAAAGGAAAATACCTCCCTTGCGAAAGTAAATGATCGAATCTCAGGAAATCCTAGAGAGAAAATAAAATAAAATAAAAGACCGGTAGAGGCTATCGCCTCACACACTATCGGGATTCACCCAGCATGTAGATAGAATTGATAAGTTCACAAAGGAAAGATTACCATATGGAAAGTCCTCACTCGTTGAGGTGGTTGTTCTCGCTCTCGTCTCTCTCTCTGTCTGCGTGATAGCTACATGCCCCAAGTACCAGACCCCTAATCTCCAAGTTCGTGACAACCGTTCTAGCCATGCCATCCACCACTACCTGTGCTAAAAAAAAACTATAAAAGTATCATACATAGGAAGAAATAAAAACAACTTAGTGTATGAAAAACGCAGTATTCGCCCCACAGTGCTCGAGTAGGGCTGATTCCTCTTGTCTCGCCAAAGTGCGATGTCTCAAAGTCGGCAGGGCGAAAGCTTACCCGGCGAGAGCGATGTTAGTGCAGACGCTCTCGGTTCGATGTTTGGGAATTGCTATCGCGGTGCAGGTACTGTGCCATAGAAATTGGAGTTCACCCCCCGTCATCGCTCCTATCAGATCTCCTATGTTTTTCGCCCCCTATGAATATACCTGTACTTAGGACGGATAGACCAAGGACTTACGCGTCCCTAGCATGAATGGACCGAACACCGCCGGGGTCACGGGAGCTGAAAATCCTTTGCCAAGGAGCCCCAGGTGTTCGGTCCATTCATGCCAGGGACGTGTAATAGACAAACAAAAATCCTGTCATCAGTGTATAACTCACATGTTAACTCTGGACTATTGCATCTCTTTTATGGGGTCAGGCTGGTATTTATACAAAGATAAGATCCTGGGGCATTTGTGGTAATTAGAATACACTAGTGAATATGGAGCGACTGGTAGCCCTTAAAGCCCGTTCAGATTGCGCGAAACGAGAGGCGTTACCCGTCGAGCTGGACGTCCTCGGCACAGCAGTCTGGCGACAGACTACCGGTAATGGAACTGGACCTGACAGTAATTTAGCGATCTGCATTCTTCGGTTAGAGTCCCCAAGGTTTCAAAATATTCCTGTATCCAATTAGTTGGTTTTATTTACCAGCTACGGGTAATATTCAGCCAGGCCTCCTTAACTTATGTTCCCGGAGGAGATTTCCTTTCTTCCTGGATTTTGGCTCAGGCTTGGAAATCCCCAAGCCACAAATATTAGGTTCTTCAACGTCACACCGGCACTGTCTTAGCGGATTGAAAGACACATTTCCCGAAGGGGAACTTTGCCAAGCTAGATGTCCTCCCAGGTTCACTACTCCACAAAGAAGCAAACTGTTGCGCAAATACCTAGTCTCTAAGGAAACATTGTCTGCGCCCAACCCAATGAGTAGTGGCCTGTGATGATCTGGACTGGTGGGGCTTCATAGATGCCTTGCTAGAAGAAACTACAATACCGTATGTTGTTGGTGGAACTACACCAGAGGTTCGATTGATTCTCTCCGGAAAGGCCCGCCAGCTTACTGTAAAAACAGGAGGGCTTGGGCCTCATGGTGGGACGTGGGAGTTGCCTCTCCTGGTAAGATAGTTTCTCTTATGGGTTAGATGCATAGACCATCACTTGATTTTCAGCCAAGATAGCAGTAAGTAGAGTGACGGTGGCCTGCCTGGGATTGGAGTTTGGAAGTTAGATTCAATATCTTTTATGCAACTATATTCATTGCAAGTTGGAACTCTTGGCGAATATTTGAGAGGGGCGAAGACTTCTTCAAAGCAGGAGGTTTGTGACATTGGCTATTCGGTGGTTCCTCTGGCGTTGTGCTGGGCATGGGTGCCAAGCCATAGGACTTCTGACCTCTAACCTCGATTTATGCATTGGGCCACTGTCACTCTAGTTTCAATGGTGATGAGAATTAGAGTAGGAGAGGGTCAACGAACACGGGACTCAATTAATATGCCCAGCCAAATCACTGTTGGCCAATGCACTTTTAGTGTATAGTATCCGTAGCAAGAATCACCAATTGCGAGAGTCGTAGCATAAAAACGGGAAAATGCCTCCACTTATTCCAAGGCTTAGCCCAACAGTGAAACTTCAATGCCAAGAACGGGCCGGCGAGATACCAAAGAAAATTTAAAAGCAGGGTTGACCATCGGGAAATCCATGGCAAGCGGCCAACTCGAGAATCTCGCGACCCTCTGGGATACTGTATAGTTGGTTAAGCCCCGTGTACATTGACCCACTTATTTTTCTATCTTAGAGCTTAATATTTGGTGACACATGTGACCGAGGCTTGCCCACACTTTGCTTTTGCAATAGGTAAGAGTAGATCCTTCTTCAATGGTCGAGAAGTTACGGAGTCCCTTCAACTTTACAACAATTCAAACATACAACCGCAAACTCCTCCTACCAACAGCAGCACAGGGCAATAAGGTGGTAAGTACCTAAAATCACTACCTATGCGTGAATGTTAAAAATTGAGAATGGTTTTGGCTAACTACAACTGATAGCTTGACTAATAGACTTTCGGGTTTATTCGGGGGACCACCGGAGATACTACAGTTATATAAATAGCGCAACCAGATTTTCCAGCCATCGGCAATCACTTAGAAGACATTCAAAATGGCTTCCAAGGTATTCAGAATGAAGTTGCCCTGGTTGCCAACATGCCTGCAGTGGTTGGTTTCAATGAACTGCAACAAGATATGAATGAAATGGGACGGGTCATGAAGACACAGCGACGAGAGATGAAGGAACTACGACAACGGACAAATGAACAGCGACAACGGATCAATCGAAACCATGACCACATAATGGGTATTCTTGACGAGATTCGGGGCCAACTTGAACAAGTTCAGAATGAGTATCTCTATAAATCTCCATGTGTCAAGTGAGCATAACTTAAGAGTCAAATAGGCAGCAACTTCTTCCGATGAGATTGCATAATTCGGCTGCCTCTAATATTGCAACTGCACCACTGCGCTATCCTATTGGGATACCTCTTGAACCCCCGCTCCCAGTGACTCGTCAAAGCCTTTTTCAGATGACAGGCAAGTTTTCCTCCTTAGAGCCTGTGAACTTTATTAATATATTATGATCGATAAGGGATCAATGTCTGGATGTTGCAAGGATACTTGGACTTCCAGGATTCCCTGCCCTTGCTACTGTTGAGGAGTGGAGGGAGCAGATTGCTGAATACCTTGGGGTTCGGCCTTGAGGTCGTCAGAAGTAGTTACAGGGAGGGTTTTTTCTTTTTGTTCGGCGTACTTTGTACTAGTATACTTAACATGCTAATTTGTTATACCCTTATACTGCGATTCGCATTGGAGCGCCCCTTGAGCCTAGTGCAGTGTTCTCAGCTGTCCGGGGCCCCGTAGGGCCCGGCAGGGGGACTGCCAAGACCCCAGGACGACATGGGATGGCAAAATGCAGTCCGTCCTCGTCCTTGAATTCCCAGGACGGCCGTCATTAGCAAGAACGACGAGCCCCAGGACCTGAGACAACTTCTGCCCGGGGACAACAAGGGACGGTGGTGGACAGTGGTGGACGGTGGTGGACGGTGGTGGACGATGGAAAACAGCGGAAAATATCAGAAAATAGCGGAAGACGACGGGGGACCGGGGGGGACGATAGAGGACAATAGAAGACGACGGGGACGGTGGGGTACCACACAATGTCGTCCGTCCTCGTCCTGGCCCAGTACGAACGGACTGCCCCGTTGCAAACACTGGCCTAGTGTGAAGGGGAGCGAGCCATTAATGAGCCAACTGGTAGTAAGCCATTAATAAGCCAACCAGTAGTGAGCCAAGAGCCCAAAAACATCTTCTTGAGCTGGTAATAAATTCCCACCAACTCCTATCCCTAACTAATGGCCCCTCATCATCCATCTGATAGATCTGCTACAGTGGCATCACATTACCAGGTCCCACACTCCGGAATTCTTCGTTGTCCCAGACAATCTTTCACAATCTGTGTAAGATACATAGAAATGCACCTCACTGTCCCAGATTTTCTCACAATTTATTCTGAAACATCACATAGCCACTGGCCAATGTAGGAAACAAAGGTCATATATCTACAGCGGTTTTAGGCCAAGGTTCTGTGGTGTTTTCGGCTTTTTTCCCTCAGTAGGAAAGTCTTGTTGGTAGGATCGGGTAGGCTGTAAGTTGATAATTTGCCTTGATCATTTGAGATAAAATGCTGTAATTCAAGTTTGGTATTGGTGGGCTGCTTAAATTCTCTCTATTCACTGATCAGTGATCTCCCCTCGCTTTGGTTTTCCACTCTACCTCCATCTTAAACCTTATCTGGAATAAAGTTAGCTGGAAGCAGTGTTCCCAACGGGCCAGGCCGATGGTAGGCCGGCCTATAGGCCGTAGGCCGGGCTAAGGCAGGCCGCTCCGGAAGACAGCCTAGGCCCATATAGGCCGAATTCGATCGGCCTACGAAAGCCTATCAGGCCTGATAGGCGCCTACAGGCCCGGAGATTAGCGTTGAGAACAGATTGCGTTAAGGGTATTCAACCCCCCCTCTTCCGAGTTTATCCCCTGTGATTTTTTTTCCTCCTTAACCTTCGTCTATTATGATACTTCTTAATTAATCACAAAACGAGTGATACTCAACCAACACAACAAAGCCTTAGAAATTTACCTCCAGGGTCACGAGCACAACCCTATCATACCATCATTCCCCCCTATTTTGTAAAATATTTACGGTCAACCTCTCTTATTGATGCCTTCGAAATAGTCACTGTCCACAGAGTTGATCCACCAACAGTAACTCTTTTTCTACAATTAATTCAACTAATTAATTCACTACCTCTAGTATTTTTTTGTGTTTTTTTTGCTAATAAGCGAAACCATTACTTTATTTTTAATCATATTCCGTAATTGGGAAATATTTACCGTGAATTTTGTTGTTAACACAGAGCAGCCGCTCACCATGAGTGGGTCGGCCGAAGCCGTATAGGCCGGCCTAGGCTATATAGGCCAGGCCGGCCTATCAGGCAGCCGGGAAAAAGCCTATATGGCCTATAGGCGGGCCAGGCCAGGCCAGGCTAGATCCGAGAGAATTTGGACAGGCCGGGCCCGGCTTTACCGAAGCCTGGCCGGCCTGGCCCGTTGGGAACACTGGCTGGAAGTCAGACCTACAAAATTATCACTCGCTTTTGAGTTTTTGCAAGCGTAATTTTTTATTCACGACTTCACTCTCTCGGATGTTTCACAGTCCTGGATGGTCAACACCTGATTTTGGCCACCCGGGACAATGGGGTGCGGCTGTATTGTTGCATACAATAAATAAGACAGGATCGCCCCCACCCCGCCCCCTTGCACCCCGGGGATCGCACTCGGTGTTCATCTACAATAGTGTTGGATATCTTCGGTTGTTCACCGAAGCTTAGTCATACATCTAGCTTGGTTGCAACCGGCTATGGGGCTCACTTGTCTTCTTTACACTCTGTTCTCGTTTCTTTTCTCTCTCAACTCAACCAGTTCCACACAATAAACTAAGGGCCCGTTTACCAATAGATGGCCGTCAAGCAACCGGAGACGGTGCCGACCGTCAAGGGAGGCTAAACGGTCGAAGAGTGGTAGGGAAAATTGATGGGTGTGTGTTTACCTAATACAGTGCATAGTAGTGTGAAAAGTGTGATCCACAAACGTGAGGTGTGCAACCAGGTAGCTTTCAATTCTCATAGTACTCAACAACCAAGATATTAGACTGACCAACAATTCTCTCGTACAATCAAATGATGAGCATTTTGTTATTAAATTTGCCCTAAATTATGACAAAAGGGATTGCTAATTGTGCAAGGAAAAGAGAGCTTATTCATAGCTGCTCTTGTTATTGCAGGCATGGAAGGTTGGTAGCATTTAGGTGGTGCCAGTAGACGGTGGTTGCAATCCGACCTCTTGAGCCATTTCCTGTTTTGACCGTCTAATACCCAGAATATTAAATAGTTGAAAACAGGGTAAACTGTTTTGCCACGTCTATCGGAATATGATGCTGGTTGAGACGCCACCGTCTAGTTTCCCCACCAAAATCTCGAAACGCAACGAATCAGTAAACGGGCCCTAAACCAACAAAACTGCTCTTAACACAACTCTCATTTTCCCTTTGAATCTCGTTCCTGCCTTCACTCTCGTGAAGCTCTGTCCACAGTATCTCTACCCATCAAGCGGTCTGCAAACACTTTATCGTCTCTACCGCTTAAAGAACTCGGCCGACTGTGGATCATTTACAACAAATAGTATCCGAAAGTTCCCACTACTCCCCCACTTATGGCGATCACTCCAATCTTCCTACCCATACCCATCCTGCTCCAATCCAAGAAGCCTACCAATCGAACAGAATTTCCCTTCCGGGTAAGAGAGTAGCCTTAGTTGGTGGCTCTCAAGTCCTGGGGTAGGTTAAATATACAACCGTTTTGTTCTCATGCGTGTAACAGATAAATATATTGTAATATGCCGCGAAAGGCTACTCCCAGTGGCTGTTTCATTGATCTCTTTAACTGCTCGAGTTGTTTTACTACATGGTGTTGCTTCCTGTTTTGTGAATGCATATGTGCGTGCTGTGTATATATTCTGACTTTCCTATCATTTTCTTATATTATTTTCTGTACATAGTGGAGCCGCTTTCTCACTCTTCTTGTTCTACTTTTTTCTTTAGTTTTCAGGAACAACTTCTTTCTCTTCCTTTGGTGCTCTATTAAGAATCTGTTTTTGTATGCGCTTGACAGAAGAGCGATGAGTGCATGGTATGGTCTCATTCCAACAGTTCTCACACCCTTGCTGGTACGGTGACAAACCTTTATACTAGATGTATTATAGCCCTTGATATCACAGTACTATCCTGAGTAAGAACTTTTGAAACAAGGGTGTATCTTTCAGTCGGACAAGGGAGTTGATGAACTCATTAAAACAGGGCTAGAATCTTGGAAGATAACATGATTTTGCAGTTAAAATAGTAGCAAGTAGAGTCACAGTAGCCTGCCTGGGATTGAGTTTGGAAGTTGGATTTAATATCTTTTTTTCAAATGTATTCAGTGTTCCCAACCCTCCGGGGGCCCAGCGGGGCCCGGTGGGGGGGATTGCTAAGAGCCACGGAAGGGGGAGGGGAGGGCTATCAATAATCCGTTTGCGGTAGTCTAAGGTCAGGACGGTCATCTTTGGGTAGGACGATGGGCCCTACAGTGTGAGACATGTTGGCTTAGGGCATGGGGGTGGATGGCGAGGAACGGCAGGGGATAGCAGGCGTTGGCTGGGGACGGCCGAGAACTGTCGAAGACTATCGCTAATGGTGAGGGAGGGTGGGGCAGCAAGCTTGAAAAAGTCACGAAAAACGGCAACGGCAACGGCTGACCACGAAACTTTCACACTGCAATACAGCACAACAAAACAAGAGTTTACAAAAACAAGAATATATAGTGATACAGGAAGGGCTCTAGTCTTCTACCAATGGGTAGGGCCACCTCCTCGCTTAAGACAATTAGCTACACGCCTTGGCATACTATCAATGAAACCATAAATTCTCTCCCACGGCAATACCTCCCATACCTTCTGTGCTAGTCCAATCAGCTCCTTCTCACTACGGGGTATTCTCCTCCTCTCCCAGACTGCTTTCCAATAGTTGGTTTTGAATAAAAGCCAAACATTATCGATTGGGTTGAAATAAGGTGAGTAGGAAGGCCGCTCAATCCTTTCTATACCAAGACGCTTGCGATATTTCTCCGTATAAATAGAAGTATAATAGCTGGCACCATCCTCTATAGTTTGAACACCAGCTTCGGCTCCACCAGCTTTCTTATAGAGTGGTCAAAGATGTGGAATGAGAATTTCATGGACATACTGGTGTCAATTGAAGCCCTGTCGATCTCTATCACTCTTTCGCTCATCTTCGGTCCGTTTTCCCATAGGAACAAGCGGTGTGTGGAAACCATAGGTAAAACCAGCCCAGAAGCCAACCGCAATACTCTCTCCAACAAAGGTTGGCTGAACGTTCTTCAAATCATAGCCGGCATTGGGTCCAGGGAGTCGTCGCACTTTTCGTCTATAACCCATTCCAGTAGCAATTTGAAGATATACTTCGTCAGTATAACAATGCGTCCGCCAAACTGAAATCTTCCACTTGCGCCGTAATCTACACCATCTCTTTATTTGTCTCCTATTGTGAGGTCCTATCCATGGCTTGCGTTGAGTAAGAAAAATCCGCCGTTGCAGGCTGCGCAGGTTGTGGCCGAGAGTTGAAACCCCAACATCAAGTCTAGATTCATGTAAAAGCTCTCTAGCTGTCGCACGAGGATGCGCATCAGATAACCGGGCAAGGTATCTTTTATCATGGTCATTGAGCTTTGGGGGCCTTCTAGTGCGTGGTGTTTGAGGATTAATGTCGCCATACATTTTCCAGCGCCGGTAGATTCTGTAGGCTTGGGCTCGAGAGACACCTGTTTCTGCCTCAATTTGAGGGAAACTTATGCCCAAAGAACGAAGTTCGATTGTTCGGACCCTCTCATTTAAGGTCGTTTCGCGTCGCTTTCCGGCTGCTTTATTCCACGGCATTGTGCTTGGGAGTTGTTGTGCGGGGTTGCGATTGTGTTGCTGCGAAGCGCTAAGCTTTTCGTGACTTTTTGAAGCCTACAGGGGGGCTGCACGAGTGATGTGTTATGAAATGAGAAGAATCCGTTTGGAGGTGTATGATCTCAGCTTAGCTAGTATAGGAGGTCCAAGCGGTAGGACTACAATCCCCTATAGTCCTTCCGGTTCTCACCTTCCGGGACATAGTCCGTCCTGGCACCCCTGAAACGATGGACTATGAGCCATAGTTCCCGTCCTCACCCAAAGGCCGACGGACTGGACAGTTGGGAACACAGACTATATTCGTTGCAAGTTGGAACAGCTGGGGAATATTAGAGAAGCAAGAAGGCTTCTTCAAAACAAGACGTTTGTGACATTGGGTATTTGGTGTTTCTCTTGCGTTGCGTAGGGCATGGGTGCTGAAGCTTAGGACATCTGACCTTTATTTTCGTTGGGGCACTGTCACTCTAGTTCGGTGGTGATGAGAATTATCATAGAGGGTAATTTTGGGTGACAGCTGTGACTCACTGAGAGGCTTGGGAACGGTTTGCCTTTTGAATAAGTAGGAGTAGATCCTTCAAGCCTGGTTGAGAAGTTACGGAGTTCCTTCAACCTCACAACAATTGAAACTCAAACATACAACCACAAACTCCTCCTACCAACAGCAGGGCAAGGCAATCAGGTGGTAGGTAGCTAAAATCTCCACTAGTTTGCATAAATCTTGGAAAAATAGGACGCTCTTGGCTAACTACTACTGACACATTGGCCAACAGACTTTCAAATATATTCAGAAGACCAGTAGAGCTACAACAATCATATAAATGGCCCAGCCGGATTTTCCACCGATCGGCAATCACAGAGAAGGCATCAGTGTTCCCAACGGGCCAGGCCGGCCAGGCTTCGGTAAAGCCGGGCCCGGCCTGTCCAAATTCTCTCGGATCTAGCCTGGCCCGAGCCTGCAGGCCTGGTTAAGCCTGAGCCTGGCCTGGCCGGGCCCGCCTATAGGCCATATAGGCTTTTTCCCGGCTGCCTGATAGGCCGGCCTGGCCTATATAGCCTAGGCCGGCCTATACGGCTTCGGCCGACCCACTCATAGTGAGCGGCTGCTCGGTGTCAACAGCAAAATTCACGGTAAATGTTTCCCAATTACGGAACATGATTAAAAATAAAGTAACGGTTTCGCTTATTAGCAAAGAAAATACAAAAAAATACTAGAGGTAGTGAATTAATTAACTCGTTTTGTGATTAATTAAGAAGTATCATAATAGCTGAAGGTAAAGGAGGAAAAAAATCACAGGCGATAAACTCGGAAGAGGGGTGGGGGGTAGGGGGGTTGAATACCCTTAACGCAATCTGTTCTCAACGCTAATCTCCGGGCCTATAGGCGTCTATCAGGCCTGATAGGCTTTCGTAGGCCGATCGAATTCGGCCTATATGGGCCTAGGCTGTCTTCCGGAGTGGCCTGCCTTAGCCCGGCCTACGGCCTATAGGCCGGCCTACCATCGGCCTGGCCCGTTGGGAACACTGGAAGGCATCCGAAATGGCTCCCAAGGTATTCATAACCAAGTTGCCCCCTTTGCCAACATGCCTGCCGTGGTTGGCCACAATAACCTGCGACAAGAAATGCGAGAAGTCAGAAAAGAAATCCGACAAAGCATGAAGACAGGGCGACTAGAGGCGAAGGCATGGCGAGAACAGAGTGATAGAAACCACATCCAAATAATGGGGATTCTGCAGGAGATTCGGGGCCAACTTGGACAAATTCAGAATGAGTATCTCTACTGATCTTCATTTGGCAAGCGGGCATAACTTACGGGTCAAATAGGCAGCAACTTCTTCCAATGAGAATGTATAATTTGGCTGCCTCTGGTACAGCACGATTGCGCTATCCCATTTGGATACCTCTTGACTCACAACTTCCACGTACTGCTCAAAGCCTTTTTCAGATGACAGGCAAGTTTTCCTTGTTAGAGCTCATGAACTTTATTAATATTTTATGATTGATAGGGGATCAATGTGAGGATGTCGCGGGGATACTTGGACTTCCAGGATTTCCTGCCACTGTCACTGTTGCTGAGCAGAGGAACCAGATTGCCAAATACCTCGGGGTTCGGCCTTGAGGTCATCAGACGCAGTTACCGGAAGGGTTTTTTCTTTTTGTTTGCACTTTGTATGATACCAATATACTTAACATGCTAATTTGTTATATGATACTGCAATTCGGATTGGAAGAGCCTAGTGAGCAGGGGGGGTGAGCCATTGGTGAGCCAATCGGTAGGCCAAGAACACAAGAACAACCACTTGAGCTGCTAATAAATTCCCACTGACTTCCATCCCCAACTCATGGCCCCTCATCGTTCATATCATAGCTATACTACAGTTGCACCTAGTTGCCCCGGACGGCAAGATCCCAGAGATCTCTGCCGCTGGTGATCCTCAAATTGTTCTCGAGATTTTCAATACTATCTTGTCGGGCAACAAGGACCTCGCTGCCAAATTTGTGCATATTCTCTCCTGCATTGCTTGCATTGCTGGTAGCTTGATTGATGAGAAGGAGAATGAGGATCTCATTTGGACTGAGCACACTATCCCATACTTTGCCGCATTCCTGCCCGGGTGAGGCCCCGGGTACCGCTGAGACTTTGAGGAAGGGTGCTCCCCCTGGTGCTGCTGATAAGGAGGTTGATGAGGATGATGAAGAGGGCGAAGACTAGTAGTGATGGGCAGGATCAGATGATCGAGTTTTGCTCGATCAATAGTCTCCTCAATCACCTCGATCATAGGGGTCTCTCGATCAGATCATGATCGAGCGCAGCATCCATGATCTGATCGATTTTCTCGATCATGGGTACTGCTCAGAGTTCCGAATGGTCAGCGGAAGACTGGACTGGACTAGCTAGTCTGGTCGAAAGTCAAGTCTAGTCTAATGGTTGAAATTAGACCGACTGGACAGTCAGGATTATCGAAACCGACTCGACCAGGACTGGTCCGACCAGGCCCGCCAAGCAATAGGATATGCTATTTTTATCACATTATATTACGTTCAAATAAAGCTTTCCTTAATTAAACCTATTGTTTCCATGGATTATATATGGTGGAGACAGTGCCTCGCTTAGATTAGGGGAGGTGAAAATAGGTTTCCCCCGGTCGAACTATTTGTTGTAAATATCGCAATAGTCAAGCTCTATACCGAAGGCTTAGGAAACGACAGAAAACCATGGACGGTTACATTCTATCTAAGTGACCGGAGTACCGGCTATTTATGCTTCGCAACAGGAATACTTGTTCCACAGCAGCAAAGAAATCCAAGGTAACAAAAGGAAGATAAAAGGAATGTAATGCGCATAGAATTACATCAATGATTAACCGATTGAGTAGTGAGTGGGATGAAAGATCTGAAGCGAATGAGTTGAGCTTATACTCTGACGGCATTGAAGTGAAACTAATATGAATTAGGAAGTGTTGTCGTACTCAAGAACGTAGAGAGTGCATATCCGAAAGTATAATTTCAACACTATTTTTGGTGCACTAAGTGAGTGATATTACATGACCATCTGCCATAATACCTGTATTCGATCCTCTTATCCATCGGGTTATCGTATTTCCACCACATGCTATCCTCTCCGGGGTGTTCTATCAACTTGTATTGAGGAGTTGTTGATTTACAACGTGACAAAGGGCTTTAAGATCCTACTGAAAACAAAGAATTTTGGGTTCAGTGTATCTACTTTCTAAACGGCCAAAGTACAGAAAAACTACTATCACTTTCACGAACTTCCAAGTAGAAAGGTAAACAGCACAAGCTTCAATCAATTCAACTTCTCTAAACTAACCCAACCACCTAACCGCAAAAGAGAAACAAATTCCCGCCACAAAGTAATTCTAACTAACCCAAGCCCACTTCCCTTTCACACAAACTGCAAACAAACGGTTCCTCAGTTGTGCTGCTCTCACAATCCACTTCGTTGCGCTCGACCTCGCTGGTTGGAGGAGGAAGAGAAGAAAAAAGATACCGTGAGAGAAGAAAAACCTAACTAACACACCACCCCTGTCTGCCAAGCCCCAGACAGCCTCTCCCCCCGCCAGAAGCGCAACAACCCTTAACTTCCGAGATCATGACTAGCAATACATCAAGCCCAAGTTATCTGCAGATAAAAAAGCTATAAAATAAGAAAGCCAAAATAAAAACGTAACACTACTGTAGCTATAGTTCTATTCTTAGCGAGTGTTGGCCTGGGTGCCATTCCGACTCTCATGCGATCTTTTATAAAGACTGGTCTGGGACCAGTCCAAACCGGACCGGACCACCCAAGTTAGTCGGGTCCAGTCGTCGACACCAACCAGGACTGGCCAGTCTGGTCCTGCCTCCAGGACTTGACCGGTCGGACTATTCGGAACCCTGGTACTGCTCGATCATGCTCGACCATCATCGAGTATACTCGAGCATCTTGGTTCATGATTGATCACTCAACTAATCTTAGTGATTGGGTGATGCTATGAACTTATATAAAGGGAGTCTACCGGCAAAATAGATACCAATTGTTTTGGCCGGACTTTACCTTGTTAGCTTCTCAACAAACTGTTGAGCTGGCGTACCTCGGGACTGCACCGCCGTTAAGGATTGGTAAGCCCGGACGGGTGTCATCCTTTACTATTATAGTTAAATAAAATTATTGAACAAACTATCATGACTGCTGACCCTATAATAAGGACACCACTCCCATTGTTTCGAGTCTATGGCAACTAGTCAATACCACCAATGATTTTCAGTTAATTTATTCAACAATAAGTAGGGAGTCGAAACCTATCCGGGCTTCTACACACTCTGGATCGGCCACAAATTACCGTGATACATTAAATGGACGATAGGGTATGGCTCTTCTATTCTTGTTATAACACCAGTGAATATACTCAGAATCCATATTGAATGAATATTTAATCCCTTGGGCACAAAATCGATCATACTCGATGATGCTCGAGCAGTCACCATGATCGATCACTCGATCAGGGCTCCCCGGTTTCATCGATCATTCGATCATAGGGTCCCCTCGATCAGATCATGATCGTGCCTATCACTAGCGAAGACCTGTACAAGTGCACATTCAGCTTGGCCTACAGCAAAGATCTTGTTGAACCAGACCCATCTACGATTGAAGAGAGGTCAGCGTTACGGTCTTTGTGGGTCCAACGATTCCGGAAAGTCCAGGCTCATGCGTGCTATCAATAACGAGCAAGCCTTCCAATGGGTCGGGCCGGCGAAGTGCTAAGCCCGGGTTACCCAGCCAACCCGGCCAATGTTTTTTACCTTATGTTCCTGAAGTTTTGAACACGTTTGAGTTGCGATCACCAGGGAAACGATAGTCTGAGCACACAAAATTATGGAACAGATCTTGCCCCTAGTAGAAAAGTGAGGGTGGTGGGAAAAAGGTTTAGTCTGAGTCGGCGTGTCCTTCCCTGGGGGCCATAGCTCTGGCTCAAGCAGATATAGGGCCATCGCGCTCCCAGGAGTTGGAGACCTCCAAGCTCGCTACAGCTCTTGTTCCTTGTTCCCCCACCCACTACCCCTGAGACTTATATGGCGCCCTCATTGTCATCTTGGGATATATCAGTGGCAACAATCCCAAGAAACAAGGGCAGCAACATTCCTCCAATGCCTCCAACATTGGACTTACGAAAGACCTGTGAGAGAGGGACGGTATTGCTGGGCTGGCATTTGGTTTTCTCATTTCTCTACATTTTCTTTGGGTTTTTCATACTCTCTTTATATTAGCTATGATCTTAATGTATTCATTTGGATTTGCAAAATTGGCTCTAATACATACCTAATTTTATATCTATATTCGAAACCATTCCATAACATATGGACCCAATGGGTTCCTTGGGTTAGCCCAGGTTATCTTGCGTTGGGCTGGGTTGGGTTGGGCCCAATATTCATTGCGCTGGGCTTAGTGTTCCCAACTGTCTAGTCTGGACGCTAGGGCCCTGGAGTCCTATAGTCCCGTCCGTCCCAGGTAGGGTGGGCAAGGACGGCGGGCATTTTCTTTTCTTAAATCATGTGATTTGTTGTCAAGGTACAAGAAATCGCATGGAGCGCTAGCTATGGTGTAAACAAGACCTTAAATCAATCCAGTGACCCACTTCACCTTGTTATGAGACAAACAAATACCCGCTGCCCGTAGGAAAGCAAGCAAACAAGGAAAACCCACTGTACCCCCAAGACCCAATGGTATAGGCCTAACCGCACACCAGCCACCAGCCTAAACTAATGAGGAGAAAAGTATAGGAGAGTCAAACCAAGAAGAAAACCAACATAAAGACGTACAGGAGCAAAGAAACCCTGCAGCAGGCCCCTCATAACAAGAGAAAAAAAGGTTGCGGCCCAAGGCTGATGGAGAGGAAAGAGGTTTAACTACTGTTGCCTGTTGCCTAAGGGAATTCCCCAAACCTAACACCTTAGGGGCAGGACGAGACAAGGGTGGGTGGCCCTCTATTCGGCACGCTGTGGACTTTAGTACAGGCCATGGAGGTAGTGCTACTATACCATGACACGACGTAACCAACCTGCGAGTTGTGACGGTAGAGTAAATCGCGTGGTGTATAAAGAAGGCCAGGGGAGCCATCGGGCAAGGAGAGCCACTCAGCAGAGGGAGAGCCAACCACAACGGATGGTCCTCGAGCTGACTGAAAGAAATTACGGCTCCTCTCATCTGGTTTCTTGTTATACGAGAGAGAGCGTCACTACTGAAGGGGATCCCAGAATGAGCGATCGGTGAGAGGAGAGGCAGAAGGAGGAGGTAGTAAGGTACCACCTAAGGTGTGGCAGTATGGTACCAGCAGATCTGAGAGTGGGAAGCGGGAGATGGAAGGCTCGCAAAAGACCAAGAAGTATGAATGCGGAGGACGGAGCCAGGGTCACGATGTTTCGAATGCCGACCGTACCCACCGAGCAACCCAGGAGAGAGTGCAATGCCAGAGAGCAGGGCCACCAGGGTAACTACTTCACTAATAGCTCAAAAATAGTGACCGCGCGTTGATGCTGGAAGAAGGGTTGCTGACCGTGCAAATCGCGAAGTGTGGGGTAAGGGGGAGTAACATCAACACAAGTGTGCCCCAACCAAGACAGAATCAAGAACCCTGTGGGAGGTGAGGCTAGAGACCCCAGAGAGAGGAGAGGGAGAGATAGGTGTGTGATACTCCTAGGCAGAAGCCATCAGGGGAGACCAGAGGCGGGAGACACTCTCACGATGGTTTCTCATGGTGTTGAGATTTCAATAGCTTGAGGTAGAGTGGACGAGAAAGATGAAGGACGGCCGGGCACGGCGTGCGTCTTTTGTAAACACGGCAGGACTGTAGGTTGGCGGGCGGGCCCTGCAGTTTTTTTTGGAAATGGTAACTTCCGGTAGGTACCTACCGTCCTGAGTAAGGCCGGGTGTCGCCTCTAGATTACCTACCGCCCTGCGTAATGACGGGTGTCCCTTGTAGGTCAAGGAAGTGGACTCCGGTCAGGGTGCTCAGAACCAGGATCCGATATTACTGGAAGCATTGGTTGATTGAGGGCGAAATTTGATACCTAATAGCAGAGCCTAATCTTCTCTCCATTAACATACTTTACGGGGATGTGGCTCATTACAGGGATCCGGCTCACCCATAGCAACCATTGGAAAATCAAATCTACATTTGATTATCACAACAAATAAATGAGATATCACCCTGAGAATCAAGCCACAGGTACCTTGAAATATAGAGAATCTGAAAATCTAGCTTTTACTTTCTGGTGATAATTTGTTATTCTGATATAGTGGTTTAAAGAATGCCTATTTTATTTATAAAGTCTGGTTTTTCATAAGCATAACAAAATTGAAAACCCTGGAAGAATTACATAATAAAATAGATAGAAGGATAGTATAAGTCTTAGATATTCAGAATAACTAGGTTTTAATTTTCTTGATAATCATTTTTGAAAGCCACAGTGATTAAAAAAGCGGTAGAAAATACGTGCAAATTACATACAAATTGGATCAATTTTACCATGCAATATCTACATATGTAGTTGGCCTATGAACTCAATATCTTGGAATCCCTTTGACTATCATATCCTAAGATGGTATATAAATTTTCAAGGTAAATAAAAAAGTTTTACATACTTTGTGCATTGATTATTATCAAACTATCAAATAGTTTGAATAAATTCTTATCGTATATTTATTTTGCTATAATAACTTATTTAAACAAACACTGAGTTATTAGATTAAGTTATAGGTTCTAGGGAGTCTAGCAGCAGTGTTTAGAGCTAGGATCAATAATAGCTGTTGATTAGATTCTATATTAATAGCTTTTAGTTACAATCAATAATTCTCTTTCTACTACTTATTATAATTAATATACACTCCAAACTATGCACCCTACTGGCTACTCAAGTTTACTAAACCTGATTTTATTGGTAATTGACTTGTAGTGAGCCCAACGATTTTATTTCACTGAGTTCATAATTAACATACAGTTTTTTGGTTAAATCGCAATAATCTTTAAGAACCTGTATGAAATATAGAAGGCGATATTTATCTGATTTCAAACTTTATATACTGACTTCAGATGTCATAATAAAGGTTATTCCAAGATATTGAGTTCATAGGCCGACTACCTATATAGATATTGCATGGTAAAATTGATCCAATTTGTATGTAATTTGCACGTATTTTCTACCTCTTTTTTAATCACTGTGGCTTTCAAAAATAATTATCAAGAAAATTAAAACCTCATTATTCTGAATATCTAAGACTTATACTATCCTTCTATCTGTAATTCTTCCAGGGTTTTCAATTTTGTTATGCTTATGAAAAACCACACTTTATAAATAAAATAGGCAATCTTTAAACCACTATATCAGAATAACAATTTATCACCAGAAAATGAAAACTAGATTTTCAGATTCTCTATATTTCAAAGTACCTGTGGCTTGATTCTCAGGGTGATATCTCATTTATTTGTTGTGATAATCAAATGTAGATTTGATTTTCCAATGGTTGCTATGGGTGAGCCGGACCCCTGTGATGAGCCACATCCCCGTAAAGTACGTTAGAATAAAAATGTTTCACATCTCGATAACACTTACCTAATGCTCACGAAATTCGAAAATGAAACATAAACTAAGACACCTATAGGGCCCGGCCGTCCGTCCCGGGCATAGGTCAGGACGGACTGCAACTGGGGGTCCGTCCCGTCCGAAGGTCTCAAACTTGGCCTTTATCCCGTCCTAGGCTAAAGACGGACGGACTGGACGCTTGGGAACATTGGCTGGGCTGGGTCGGGTCGGGCCCTTTTTCGACCTGGGTTAACCCATTGGAAGGCCTAACAACAAGCAGGTTGAAGGTTTCCTCAAGAAGACCGAGGTCAAGACCTTCGTTGAGCACGATCACGACTCTGCCGGTACCGAGATGGTCGCCGTTGGATGGACATTTGATAAGCTCGCGAGACTGGTGCTTGTGTTTCCGTTGAGGACAGCAAGACTAAGTTGTGTGAGTTCGGTTTCCTGGAGACAGTGTTCGATGCGCCTATCACCAGTGTTCCCATCGGGCCAGGCCGCTGGTAGGCCAACCTATAGGCCGCAGGCCACCCCGAAAGATATCCTAGGCCGATCTAGGCTGAATTCGATCGGCCCACTGAAGCCTATCAGGCTTGATATGCGCCTAGGCCCGGATAATACCGTAAAAACTAAAATAAACGAAAAATGTGCTATGTCGTTGGACTTGCCTCCTCTGGTAAGGTCTGGCATTTTTTTGCTTTTATACAACTTTCAGAGCGGCTGAACAGCTCTTTTTTTGCAGTGTTTTTCGCCCCTTTTCCAAAGTAGGGAATTCTGGACTACATGGCACATTTTTCGTTTATTTTAGTTTTTACGGTAGTGCGGAGGACAGATCGCCCCAGGGGTATTCCAACCCCCTCCCCTCTTTCGCGTTTAGCGCCTTTGATTTTCTTCCACTTTACCTTCAACCATTGCTTCTTAATTACAGTAATCACATAACGAGTGATACTCAACCAACTCAATAAAGTCTTAAAAATTTACCTCAAGGGCCACCAGCACAATTATATCCTACCATCGTTCTCCCCTGTTTTTCGTCTTTAGCAAGAACTATTTCAAGTCCCCAAGAAAATAATGCGAAACTGCTGTATTTTAAATTTATTTTGTAAACTATTTATAGTTAACCCCCGTATTGATACCTTCGATATAATCACCATCATACCGCGCACAGTTAGGGCCCGTTTACCTATAGACGGCCGTCTAGCAACCAGAGGCAGTGCCGACCGTCAAAGAAAGTCAGCTGTGTAAACGGGCTTTCAGTTATATACTAGACAGTATATTAGCTGGGCATGCGACAATTCTGTTTTCTTTACATACCTTCAACTGTCTGTGTCTTGCTAAAAATTAAATTTGTAATAATTGTTGTACTAGACGGTGGCGTCTCAAGCGTTATCTGGTAAACGGCGTGAAAGTGTTTGACAAATTTTCCACGGTCCTAAGTTAGATTCTTGTAGCTAGACCGTCAGAAAGTTCCGTTGCCTACTCTAGCTAAACGCCATCTACTTTGCCGCACACTCCTCCCCCACTGTCAAGCCCCGCTCAACGGTCGGCATCTTTTCAGGCTTTTAGACGGACGTCTATAGGTAAACGGGCCCTTAATCCACAACAACAGCAGCTCTTTTTCCACAATTAATTCAATTAATTAATTCACTATCTAGTATCTCTTGGTATTTTTTTTCGCTAATAAAGATAAATTGTTCCTTTATTTTTTAATCATATTGGATATTTGGGAAATATTTACCGTGAACTTTGCGGTTGGCACGGAGTGGCGGCACGCTATGAGCGGGTCGACCGAGGCCATACAAGCAGCCAGGAAAAAGCCTATATGGCCTGTAGGCGGGCCCGGCCCGGCCAGGCTAGATCCGCGAGAATTTCGACAGGCCGGGCCCGGCTTCATTAAAGCCAGGCCTACCTGGCCCGTTGGGAACACTGCCTATCACCTCTCTTTCCGGTGGTTGGGAGATGAAGTTGGCTCTTGCCCGTGCCGTGTTCGAGAGTCCCGATATCCTTCTTCTCGACCAGCCTACCAACCACATGGACGGACAGATTGTCAAGTGGCTCGAGACATAATTGATGAACTCTCCTCCTACCTCCTTCATCGTCTCGCACGATTCCGACTTCCTTGATATCGTTGTTCAGCATATCATCCACTACAAGCGCTTCAAGCTTAAGCGTTACAGGGGTAACCTCAAGGCCTTTACAGAGAAGGTTCCTTCCGCTAGATCTTACTATGAGCTCGGTGCTTCCGAGGTCAACTTTCTACTTCACTGAGCTTGGTTACC
>Ga0307517_10001084_pt1 | contig 46074 bp, 67 predicted proteins | sample 23_EM_MG_FD_194515 | JGI IMG/M metagenome (GOLD analysis project Ga0307517, IMG submission 194515) | Populus trichocarpa ectomycorrhiza microbial communities from riparian zone in the Pacific Northwest, United States - 23_EM | ecosystem: Host-associated > Plants > Roots > Unclassified | place...
GCCGAGGGCTCGAACGACGAGTTTAACCTCGCTCGATCCGGATGTATCCAATGTGGCCATACGAGGTCGAGATCCTGGATACCTCTTCTCTTCGCCTTCCAGTACGTCACCGGTGGCCGGACTCCCGCATATAGTCCACCTAGGGCCCGTCAGACACTCCACGATGCTCAGAACTTTGGAATCGGAGGGAGGCGGTGCTATTATACTGTCGCAGTCTGTCGTAATCAAATCTGGACTCCTCACCCGGGCGTTATTCAAGAAGATCAGGCTCGTCCAAACATACCTGGGTTACAGCTGTTTGCTCCCTGATCCCGATTCGGCAAGTGTCGGCGATGATCCTGTGGATATTTCCGGGTGGACGAAAGCTCGGATCTTGCAGTCGATTATCGACGAGACCAATATGTTGGTGGAAGAGTTCAGTAAGAGGGCAAACCGTGGGGAGGAATTTGAGTTTGATGATGTCGGAGAAAACACCGTGGTTGTAGACTCGGAAAACCCATTCACTTCAGCAACGTAGACCACATTTCTGATGAGGGACTTGGTAACTGCATTAGTATGTACGAGAGAAGTCTCGGGATGATTGTTTAGGGTGTTCATGTTAGGTGTCATGCGGGACGCCAAATATCGCATATTCCAAAATGAAGAGATGGGAGAAACCCCAACCAATTGGTACATATCCGTATGGCACTATCCGAGGAAATTTAGAAGAGCTGCAATGAGAAAATCCCCGCGGCGGTGGCTCCAAGCATGAGGAGAGGGTTTGTGACGTGGCCACCGACAGCGCCGTTGATGGTGGTTTTGTTCGAGAACGCGATTCCGGGAGTGAGGGTAGTGGTGTTGGGGGTATAGACATAGGAGGTGTCATTAGGGGAAGGCTTGACGGGGTCACCACAGGTGACGTTAACCGACTTGATGAGGGTGTAGAAGTGGCCAGCGGCAATGTAGTCCGGGTCGTTCCAGTTAATCATGCCTCCAGCCCACTGAACGGTACCCTGAGAAGCTCCTTCGATGCCAGCGGGCCACATACTGGTGTAGGGGCACAGATGTCAATTTATTCCTAAGCAAGAGAAGCAGAATGGAGTTTTACCTGAGTTGAATACGAGCGGGAGTAGTCGGGTAAAGAGCAACTCCATTCGAGTTGATGGTGTCGGATTTCTTCAAGGTGCGAACCACATTTCCATCAACCAACCATGTCAAAGTTTCAGGCTGCCAGTCGATCTAAAACGGGGAGTGGATCAGGGGGATCATCCGGTGGTCGGGGTGAGATACAAACTCACAGTGTAGTCGTGGTAGTTGCCGGAGGTATCGGTAAGACTCCCATGGGTGCCGCCGTTAGTCTGGGCGGCTATGGGAAAGGGTGAGTGATCCAACTCTGCAGAGTAGCTGGAGGGTACACACGAATAAAACCCTGCCAGAAGTAGTTTGACTGAGCTTCGGTAGTCTTAACACCGGGCCATTCCCAATCAATCTCATCCTTGATGGGGGACATGGTAATGTAGGCAGTAACCACGCCACCCCATTTGCCGGTCTTCACTAGAAATAGGATGTGGTTGAGTGTTCATTTCTGCAGGAGGTCAAGTACGGGCGCTTACTCCTTGCGGTTACAGTTCCGTAGTGAAGGTAGCGGGTGGAGGAGATCCTGCTTCCGCCGTTATCCTTGGTCAAAAGGAGAGCGAGTTCTCCTCCACTGGTGTTGGTGTTCAGCATGTTACCCTTGTCCAAGGTCCAGTCTAGCACGGCGCCGTAAGTTCATGTGTGTCCACTCAGTGTGATCGGCCTACCCCATTCAGTTGCGTTCCCATCGAAGTGAGTAGCGTTGGAGAGTATGCGCGAGTTATTGGCGAAGACGTATTGAGCGGTTTGGCAGACGGGGTTGGGCAAGCAAGAATTGAGTGAATGGGAATGAAGTGGATTGCACCCGCCGAGACAGAACTAGGCAGCCATCAAATATCAGATGAACAAATCCAAGAGTGTGAATACATGCGACTGCTCACCTCGTCAGTTCCACAGTAACCAAACTCGCTACAGCATGGGGCAGAGGATGGGCATAAGGAAGTACTGTTGCCTATGCATATGATTTGTGAGTCTCGGCTCGGTCTGTCGACGTTTGAGAGAATCGAACGCACAAATTGTTCCCTGGGCGACGCCCAGGGTTGCAAACTGGATTAGCGGTATCAGAAGTAAGAGAGTGAGCATCGTAGGATGGTATATGCGAGCGGGAGGGACAGAGTCTGACGGGAAACGAGGGGAGTTGGGATGAGGGTGATCCTTATAATAATTGCCGAGGTCACCATGAAAACGAACCGGTCGGGTGGCCTCTTCCTGATCTCTGCCGGTTTGCAGCTCGGACGCGTGGTAAACAAATATAGGAAACCGTCTTGCAGCCGTGACGGTCTCCCAATAGGACCGCGGAAACGAGGCTACGAGAAAAAAACAGCACAAGACCCTTGAGGGCACCTCACGCCAAATGTTACGCAATCACGCGCACGCGTGGGCTCATGTCAAGTAAACGTGACCAAGGACGCGATCACACTTTCACCGCGACCTTAACTCCGCGTCGCGTCCAGTTCGCCGTCTCCGCATCGTCCTCGACTCCCGCGAACTGACACAGCCATGTCTTCATCTAATCTTAAACCATCGCAGTCCAAAGAGAATCTCAAGCAGAAGAGTCTCATGTCATTCTTCTCCAAAGGCCCACAGACACAGACACCGGCGACCCCAGCGGTGAAGCGGCGTCTCCAAGACACATCCTCAGATGCCCCCCCGTCTTCCTCGCCGTTGAACCAGACCCCGAATCATCGTAAAGCCAGCTCTTCCTCCATGATGAGTGCGACTTTCACCGGGTCCTCCGACCGAAAGAGTCACCGCACGGGAAGCCCCCCTCCCAGCAGCGATGCCGTTGACGTCGATATGCTCTCTGATGAAGAACAACCTAAGAAAGTACGTCCGAGCTATCCCCATCCGCTTACATCGCATACGATTGGATTTTGTGTTGCAGCGGATCAAACGAAAGATCTCTGTGCAAGACTTAGACGACAGTGATCCAGCTCCCGTCAAGGCGCCTGGTAGAACGAAGAAACGGCGTCTCTTGAGACCTCCGTCGGAGGAACCCGATGAGAACGAAGGGGTTGCTATCGGTAAAAAGGCGTTCACTGAGAAACTCCAGAAGTTTAAGAAACCTCCGCAGAAGGTCCCATGTATGCGGTTCCTCACATTCTGCGATTTTTGTGATCTTCGCTAACGGCCCTCAGACAAGAAACGCAAGCCAACGAGTGACGATGATGACTTTATTGTCCCCGACGACGCAAGCGACTCAGATGCTGTCTCCATCCCTTCTGAGGGTGATCGACGCTCGACTTCTCGATCGTCTGCACGCTCCGTGTCCGGTTTGGACTCGGATGAGGATGAAGACGACGAGGCACCAAAGCCAAAAAAGGCGGCTTCAAAGCCCTCCGGGAAGTCTCAGGCTTCAAACGCTACTGCTGCATCCTCGTCGCCGTTCCTGACCGCCGCAGAGAGGAACATGCAGGACAAGAAGTTGGAGAAGAAGAACGTTGAAAAACCCTTTGGTTTCCTTCGAGATATCAAAGATAAGGACGGGGTTCGGCCTGGGGAACCGGGATACGACCCAAGGACCATCTACATACCGAAATCGTCTTGGGCGGAGTTCACTCCCTTTGAGAAACAGGTGGGGCAATTCCGATTTGATTTCTAGATATCCACCTTATTAGTGCTTCCTAGTTCTGGGAGATCAAGCAGAACCATTATGACACGGTGAGTGGCACTGATGCCTTTTATCTTTCTTTCCCTGCTCATTGCCGCGTTCGAAATAGATCCTGTTCTTCCAGAAAGGGTACGTACTTTTGTTACCGCAATGCGGCTCATTTGATTCAAACACCTCCGCCCCAACCTCTCCAGGAAATTCTTGGAGGTAAGTGTAACGCGTGTCCTTGGCACCACCTACTGATATCACTGCTCCAGCTGTACGAAGAAGATGCAATCATTGGACACCGCGAGTTTGACCTTAAGCTCACACAGCGGGTAAAAATGTCTATGGTTGGAGTTCCTGAGATGTCGTTCAACTTCTGGGCTGCGTATGTTACACTCTAATCCGCTTGATTCTTTTTTCCTCACGGCTAATGTTTCACGTAGAAAATTCTTAGGCAAAGGTCAGGATTCGGGTGAATGTATGCGCCGCCCATGCTGACCAAAATCCAATAGGTTACAAGGTGGGCCGGGTTGACCAGGCCGAGACGGCGCTTGGTGCGGAGATGCGTCTCGCCGCAGATAAGGGTAAGGACAAGAAGGCTTCAGGAAAGGGTGGAGGGGACAAGATTGTGAAACGGTTTGTCATCGTCAAGTGTCTCCCTTCATGGTCACTGACGAGCAAATTAGGGAGTTACACAAGGTGTACACCAATGGGACTCTCGTTGACGAAGAACTCCTCACGGACGATCAAGCGGGTCATTGCATTTCGATCCGTGAGGGCAGCGGGAAAGACGAAGAGGACGTGTTCGGGATTTGCGTGTTGGACAGTTCCACTTCGGAATTCAACCTCAGCGCATTCACCGACGACGTCTGCCGCACCAAGTTGGAGACCATGCTCAGGCAATTGCGACCCAAGGAGATCCTCTTCACTAAGGTTGATTAACCGCTTCAACATATATTTTTGACTGACCGGCCCGCGACAACAGGGCGCGCTATCCGTCTCGACCACAAGGCTTCTCAAGATGATCCTGCCGTCCGGGTGTTTATGGACAACTCTGCGAGATGTCGAAGGCTTTGACTACAAGACTACCTTGGAGGAGTTGAAGAAGATGTACCCTCCCGGCGAAGATGATGACATAACCGACGACGTCCTTCCGTCCAGCATTCCAGAAGCCATTCGCAATATGCTCGGGATGAAGGCTCCCATAGAGGCTTTGGGAGCGATGGTTTGGTATCTCCGTCAGCTCAACATCGACAAGGATATCATGAGCATGCGAAACTTCAACGTGTACGACCCAATGAAGAAGGGCCAAGGTTTGGTGCTTGATGGACAGACCCTTGCTCACGTCGAGGTGAGTGAAACCATCCGCACTTACCCATACTTCCCTCACCCTCGACCCAGGTCCTCGTCAATAGCGATAACACTGAGGACGGAACTCTTTTGAAGCTGTTGGGAAGGTGTATGACACCATCAGGTCCGTGATTTCGCTGAGACTGGGTGGACTGTTCCAACGACTATGCAAAAAGGGAAGCGCTTATTCCGAATATGGCTATGCATGCCCCTTCGCGAAGCCGAAGACATCAATGCGAGGTATGGTTCCCCTACGCGACTACCTCGCACACTGTGAAACATTCACCACAGGTTGGACGCCGTGGAGGACTTGATGAACAACCCTGCGTTCGAGGAAGAGTTCACGGCGCTCGCCAAAGGTCTCCCCGATCTCGAACGAATCGTTTCTCGTATCCACGCCAAGAATTGCAAGATCAAGGATTTCCTGCATGCGCTCAACGTGAGTTCTGAAGGTATCTGATGCGTTGCGCAACCGGTAAATTCTGTGGCGCAGTCTTTCAAGAGGTTGAGTAAAGGCTTGAAGGCGCTCGAGAAATCAGCCGAGGGCTTTAAGTCGAAGAACATCCCTGGATTGTTGAGGTCAGCCCCAGATCTGATGCCGAACATCAGACACGTCCAAGAAATGTTTGTGCAAGCAGAGAAAGAAAAGGGATCGGGTATGAATCTTGTGCATGCCCCTCCCAGCGACGATAATGATGCCAAAACTCGGCAGACCCTGATCAACTCCTCCCAGTGGCTGGGAAGGACAAGGTGTATGACGAAGTGCAAGAGGAGATCGCAACGTTGGAGCGGAGTTTGGAAAAGGAGCTGAAGAAGTTGGAAAAACAAGTGGGGTTAGTGGGTTTGATGTTCCAGCCGCTTTTCCACCTCAACTTCTCCCCAGATACAACCTCACATACTGGCACAGTCACATTGGGAATAAGGTATCGGTTGACGGTTCAGGGGTGCCCAGACAACAACATTGACCGGTCCTATGGCAGGATATTTACCTGGTCCAGACAAAGGTCGATCAGAAGAAGGTTCCAAAGGATTGGATCAAGAGCGGGGGTACCAAGGTGGGGATTCTGTTGTATCAACGACACGGACTAACCGCGTGGTTAGGCCGTCACGAGATGGAAGGTCAACTCTCTAGTTCCGATGATTCGAAGTCTGAAAGAAGCGACAGAGAACCGAAACCAAGCCATCAAATCGTTCAAAAACCGGTTGTTCGCTGAATTCGACGCGGATCGCGGCGTCTGGCTGCGTGCGGTCCGAGTTTTATCTGAACTGGACTGTCTGATCTCGTTGGCCAAGTGTTCCGTGGCGCTTGGCGAACCGAGATGTCGGCCGGTGATCGTGGAAGGGGAGAGTGCGTCTGTGGATTTCAGGGAGTTGAGGCACCCCGCTTTATGCGCGAGCGAGAGGTTGAAGGGCGATTTTATTCCAAACGATGTTCAACTTGGTGGAGACAAAGGGAAGATCGCGTTGTTGACAGGTTCGTCCGGTTGATCTTTGGCGTGATGGGGGAGCTGAATGCCGGAAACGTTGTAGGACCCAACATGGGGTAAGACTGCATCGGTCATGTGCTCCTCCAGCTTTAGGTGTTCTGACTGCTGTTTTGTTCCTGCTGAACAGCGGAAAGTCTACGGTGAGTTCGTTCTAGTTGCCGGCAGGGGTCGTGATCACTCACAGCTCCCCAGGTTATGAGAATGGTTGCCGCAGGAGTGGTCGGTTTCCCTCGTGCTGCTTCCTGTCTTTTCCTGCTGACTCTGTTTAGATTATGGCTCAACTTGGGATGTTCGTCCCGGCCTCTAGCGCCCGGTCAGCTTTTTTTTTTTTCTTGTTCGTGTCAGCCGTATGCTCACGCTTACGTTGACCGGTTGGTTTTGTGCTAGGATTTGTCCTGTGGACACAATCCTTACACGTATGGGCGCATATGACAATATGTTCTCGAACGCTAGTACGTTCAAGGTCGAGCTTGATGAATGGTGCGTATCGCCTCGCCGATTTTCGGGGTCGCCGTCAGACGCTCATTTATGTTGGACAGTTGCAAGATTCTCAGGGATGCGACCCCCAAGTCGTTGGTCATTCTAGACGGTGAGTCGATGCCACGGGTGTTGATTCACAACATGGGCCTTACGTCGTATTATTTATTTATTTTTGCAGAACTCGGAAGGGGTACTTCGACGTACGACGGAATGGCGATTGCGGGGGTACGTCATCTATTCACTCGGGTTGGAGGTTTCGAAAACTGACGAGGTCCTATCTATACAGGCAGTGCTACACCAACTCGCGACGCACACGCTGTCCTTATCTTTCTTTGCAACCCATTACGGTTCATTGACTGACGATTTCGCGTACCATCCCAACATCCGCAACATGCACATGAAGACGATGGTAGATGACGAGAAACAAGAGGTAAGCTGATCTTGCGTTACACCTCATCCCCCCTCACGCAATGTGATCCCGGTCACTAAACATTCGCCCGTATTCAGCTCGTTTTCCTATACAAGCTGGTTTCTGGAATCGCGTCGTCCTCTTTTGGTACACACGTTGCCTCCCTCGCAGGGGTGCCTACCACGGTTGTAGACCGGGCCGACGTGGTTTCGAAAGACTTCGCGAAGCAGTTCAAGGAGAAGATCGAGGGGAAGAGGAAGCATGCCCGATTGCCGTTGGTTCTTCAAGCGGACTTTGCGTATCTGATGGGGTTGGTAAGCGGGAGGGAGAAGCTGCCGGAGGACGAGGCAAAAGCGCGGGAGGTGTTGAAGGGCTTGAAGGAAGCGGTGGGAATGGGATTGCTCCACGTTGCTCGACCTCCTGCAGCACCAAAGGCATAGATCCATGATCGTCCCACCCGTGCCTGCTTTGATCTTGCTGTTTCATAGTTACCAGATGTTCGTCAATACTCTATTTGCTGGTATTACATAATGATATTGAACGGAATGGTGCATCGTGGGACCTAGATTAGGAAAGATATTTTACAACTAGGTGGATTATGGACAAACATCCGGGAGTGAGGTGGTGGCGGTGGTGTGATACATGAAACCGTGTTAGTAATGGTCAAAGAGATTAAGTAGATGAGTAGAGCTCGAACTCCCAGGGAACTCGTTGATCCAAGGGCCAGGTCTCGGAGAGCCAGATCCTGCGCAGCCTGCAAGTGGCGTATACTTTGACGTAAGAGATGTGCGAGAACGTGCCACTCGGGACAGGGCGCATCAGTCCCGGGGGGCACTCGCGATCGGGAGTGGCCAGGAGGCTGGAGGCCGAAAAAGACGGAATGTAGGTCGCGACGTTCAGGTCCACGCTGCACCACGACGTTAGGGGAAATGACGATGTAGGTGGGAACGTGAGGGAGAGATGGAGAAGCGGTGGGGCGTCGGTGGATAATTTCAGCGAGGGATGCTTCTGGAAGGAGGAGCCGAGATGAACAAGTGCCAAGGATTGGAGAGACGCCGTTACCTTGAAGGTGGAACACCGGATGGTGCCCTCTCGGCCCGCGTGGTCGACTATGCCCACCTCAAAGGACCACTCGCGGTCTAGCCGCTTTACTTGCATGTGGAGCCAGGGATGTTTGAGGTGAAGGTCTGAACCAACGGGGGGACATCGAATGAAGGTGGTAGGAAGGGTGGGTGATTGTAAATGAAGCACAGTCTGGTCGAGTCTCGTCATCTGCCTCGAGGTGTTGGCGTCAGACAGTACGAGGTTCTGGTCTCTTGGGGGTGCAGGGAGGGAAGTTTCGTCATTGAGGAAGTGAATGAAGGAGTCTTCGGGAAGAGCGTCGTCTTTCTCGATTGACCAAAGACCGGCGAATGGGTCGGACCCAGTAGAGGAAAAGAGGGAAACGATGCTCGGCTGGAACGATCTTGAGAACATGGCTGACTAGGTCCAAATGCATAACCGGTTCGATCATCTGTGATGCCTGTGATGGCTGGCGTGACGTCACGCATATACGGCGCGAGTGAACCTTGGACGCCAATGACGACGTGGCCCTGGACGCGATGTTCAAGGGAACTCGTCCATACCGCGTGGCGCAAGGCGCAGCACCGGAGTTTGATGAGTCTTCCGCCGGACGAGCGGTTCAATATCCTGTTTCTAGGAAGAGATGAATTCTCCTGCTCGGTGCTGAGACAATTGCACGCTGCGAAAGGTATGGCGCGTTTTTCCGTGTGTGTCTGGTCCCAGGGTGGTGATGCACGTTGAAAAGACGTATGGCAGAACATGACACTCGTGACCCATCCTGATCATCGTGTCGGTCGACGCGGGAACGGACTGTCTATATGTGAGTTGGATCAGTCGACGATCACCTGCCTCTGTTTTGACGATGCGGACCAGCACCTTTGAAGTTGTTGGGCCACGAGTTGAACCTCGCCGTACACACGATACCCTTGGCGAAATCGGAATTCAAGGATTGGGTTGTGAGTTCTCTCGTCTGACAGAGGTCGTACGACTTTGAGCGCAGATCAGCTTATCAGCATCGTGGTTGGGTGCACACAGCCTCCAGCGCCGTTCGCGTCGGACGAACCGATTCCCAAGTCGAACCACCTATTGGTCTCGGCCTCGTTTGGCCGGATCCTCCGAAAGGGACAGCTCGAGGTTTTCTCACCTGCAAGGAGACTGAATGTGCACCCTTCCTTGTTACCTCACTACCGGGGTCCAGCCCCTATCCAACACGCGCTCCTCAACGGCGACAGGGAGACTGGCGTGTGTATTATTGAAATGCTCAAGGTGAAGGCCGGCCCCGTTGATTCCGGTGACATCTGGGGGAGCAAAAGGACGGTGAGCAAAGATCGGTTTATTCAAAACTCGCAATGTTTTTACATGGTCGATTAGCAAATCGCGGCCGGCGCCACCTTCAGCCGATTACGGGACATTCTGGGGAAACAGGGCGGCGATCTTCTGGTCTCCGTTCTTCGGCAGATGTCACGGTCAAAAGTCTGTCACTTCTTTTCTCTCTCTCTCTCTCTCTCTCTCTCATTCTTTCTCTCCCTAAAGGTCGAAGCGAGACCACAAGAGGTTTACAAAGAGTTGAAAGTGGCGCCCATGATCTCGGCTGCGAACAGTTTCGTAGATCCAAGGTTGCAAACGGCGGATCAGATTGTCCGAATCTCCCGTTCCCTCGAGGTCAGTCAACCCCAACCCAGATCAACCCAATCTCACTCAAAAGCCTATTCTTAGAAACCAGTTGTCCTAGAATTTCATAGACCGGGCCAGAGTCAAGAAGCCGGCGGAACGTTGCTGCAGCTCCATCAACCAGAGGTTCTCCCGTTTCGCGGCAGTCCTGTCGATCGAACCACGGATCCCCTTTCATCAGGTTTGCAAACAGCAACAGGTGCGGAGACAGCCGCGAGCGCTCCAAAACCACCCCTGGGGTTTGGAATTTACGATCGAAAAGGAACAGGTTGCCTTATCATCTGCTGCCGTGATGAAACGTACTTGGGGATCAGATCGGTCAAACAAGAGAGCCGCACTCTGCTGGAGGCACGCGAGTGGTGGAATGGACTAAACGCCGGTGACTGTCCTATCAGGATGTCCAAATTAGCATAGATAATCTGTCACGCGTGAAATTGATCAATTGGTGTTGGCGTTACAATATTCACACCCTGCCTCACAAACTTGATATCGCGCGCCGACTTTCGGGGTTTCCATTTCTCGCTGATTCGGCGATTGCGGGAGAAGCCCTGCTGTATCCTCTCTCACGCATCGCCTCTGGAACATGCAAGATATTTTCAGCGACGGTCTTGGAGGGGAGGACGATGGATACGTGTACTACGGGTCGTTCCCAAGGTATTCAGACGGAAATTATTGTTCGATCGACTGATTTTTGATGCGGTGTAGGAGGGCAAGGTGAGAGAAGAAAAGGCACGAAGGACGTTGGTACTAATTCTGAAATTAGGCTATAAGTGTCATGGCCAACGCGCTATTCTCTCCTTCGATTCTATTGGCTGAACTCATCGAGACGGGTCAGATCGATGTGGAAGGACGTACAAGTTGAGATCAAGCGCACATGTATCACACCAACGCTTGGAGCTGATTTGTCCGAATTGGGCGCAGGGAGTGCCCTTCCCTCCTTGTTGGCTGCAAAACTTTACCAAAGGGGAGGCATGCTTCGTTGGTCGTCGCCACAGAATATCCGGATCCTCTGATCATGAACACGCTCAGCGGCAACGTAGAAAGAGCGATGGACAGGGGCACCGAGGAGAGCGAGGAGAATGAGCGAGAGCATCAATGCAAGATTGAATGTGCGGAGTATGAATGGGGATCCGACGTCTCGCAGTTGTTGTCGTTGAGTATCGATTCGTCAAGTTCCCTGACAATTGGAATCTGATTATTATTATTTTTTCGATCCCCCTCCAGCCAAACGCCGGTCCCGGATTTGACATCGTCATTATGTCAGATTTGTTGCATTTCGACAGTTCACATGCCGCTCTCGTAGACTCTCTCGCAGCCTTGCTCTCAAAATCTGGCGGATCTCGAGTTTACGTTGCCGCCGGTAAATACACCAAACAAGACTTCTGTGACAGTTTCATAAATCAAGCGCAACACGCCGGGATCGCCCTCGTCGAGGAATGCTACCAACAAGTTGGCTGGCAGGGGAAAATGGCTGTTCGTGGACCGGGGTTGGATCGGGATGGGTTAAAACGCCGGAGGGACATGAGCCGGCTCTGGGTTGGTCGCTGGATGGATCGAATGACCGAGTAGGCCGAGAACAGATTTACATCCGCGGAGATATGTTTCCAACATACTCTCCAGATATCCTCGAACATAGGAAAATACCAATCAGCGGCAATAATAAATTCTATTCCCACGACTGCTCCTCCTCTTCACACTATACCATATAAGGGAAACTTCTTAAAAAGATATTTCGGGCCAAATACCTACAAACACTCATTCCGATGTTGGGCCCTGGGTCGTGGAAATATATATATCGGAAATCGTATTTTCAAATCATTACCCTTACCTTTTGAGACCATGATGCAGGCTTCCTTCGACCCGAACGCCTCGGAGAGACGCTGGCCCGGTTCCGCCATCCAAGACGTCTCCTGTGCCTACTGGCCGGCGACCTCCTCGTCCTCGTCCCCACCACTCTACCAGGACTACTACTCGGATTACAACTCGCGCTCCTCAACCTATCCCTTACCAGCTCTCTCTCCCACCCTCTCCCCGTGCTCGTCGGCAGGCTCGACAAAATCCTCTCCGGCAGACTACATATGGGACGGCGCAGGTCTATACATCCTCGACGACGACCAGCACAGGAATTTCTCATCGTCCAGTCCGGGAGACCAGGACCAGGACGAGATGGAGCGAGGAAGGCACGATGTCCGCGTCAAATCAGAACCCGCCGATACCCCTTTCATAATCGAGGCCCCTGCCCCGCTTATTGGCCACTGCGTACAGGCTCCAACCGCCATCGCTTGTCCCTCGCTGCGTGCGACCCATGCGACCAAGGACATGAAGAAGATGATGGGCGTGTTCCGCCTCGATCCCTTCATTTTCAAAGGAGGGGCCTGGCAACAAGAGGAAAACACGGGGTTGAAGGAAGAGCCAGAATATTTGGAGTTTTACCTCGACTTTGACCTCGAAAGCGTCTTTGAGCAGTGCATGTGGTCTCCCCAACCCAAGGAGCATGTCGATCGCACCTATCGAGAGGAAGCAGGGGTTAGGGATCAGCAGCAACACCCACCGTACTCGAACCAATCCACGACATACGCATACGAGGGTGAGTGACGACGGTGATTCCCGGTACATGGCGGCCTGGTACTGACCACCGGTTAGAGCCTCACTACCCCGATGACGGAAGTTACTACTATCATGGCTCCTCTGACGATCACCACCGCTCGCTCTATCGAGGTCAGCGCACTGTCCATCAATCTCTCACCCAGCCTCTGACCGGTCCGTTTCGTGCAGATCGTATTTACGGCTTTGATTAATTGTCCTTGCACCTGCTTGCTTTGTTTTCTTGCTCCTCACCGTGACCAACATCATATTACCCCGTGCTGTAATATCATGATGCCGACGATATCCATCTCATCTCCCTGCTTTTGTCACAACGCTGTGTGTCTTTTGAATCTGTTTGAATTGCTTTGTTATTGGGGATAGACTGAGATTAGGTAGCACTTAATGTATGATATTCTTTTGTCATTCATTGCTCCTGCGACACGAAAACACGGTGCCGCGTCGCGAGTTCAATCCGCTCACGTGGTCTGTTAAACACGTCCGCGTTTGTAAATTCAGTATCCGAATCAGGTGCTGCACGTATATGGAAAGCCGTGGATCGCTCGAGGTTTAGGTGATGAAGAGTAAAATAAAATCCCTCTTAGATACTGGCGATATACTCTCCCCAGGAAGATCGCGGAATACGACTGGTGCGAAAACGGCAGCTATTGACACGTTTGGTGTGGTCAACTCTCTCCGGAACGTGTGGCGGGAGGGAGAAATGCACAGTACGTACCCAATTCTTTTGCTCGGCCAATCCTCTCCTCATCTGGAACGCACTGTTGACAAATGTAATGTAGGAACGCTGTAAGGGAGATCCAAACCTAATCAGATCTCAGTCAGTTGCCCTTTATTTTTCTCTCTTCGTGCTTATTGCCATAAGCGTGCTCGTGGCACACGGAGGGGTGTAACCAATGACGGCGACCTCTCCTCGCGCCGCCCAGGAAAAATCAAATAGCAAAATATGGAAGAAATCCTGACGTACATTGACGGAGGCGTATGGGAACATGTCTAATAGCTGTCCGGCACCAATGATTAGAATAAGCGCAACCGAGTGATGTGCGCGGAGGGAACAGGTCTCGACGCGGCCGGAACAACCTTGCTCACCTCAAACCCTCGATCCTTTGATGTCGCTTGCACACAAGCCGCGTTCAACGCGGTCGGAATGAGCGGCTCTGTCAAAGATTCAAGGAGCCGCATTAACGCCTCGCCAAACCCGACCGAGATCACCGAGCTTGTGTAATCCTTTGGAAACACAAAATCATTTCCTGTGTCGAGGCACTGGATCGTAATTACCCCGTCAGTGCATCAGCCGACGGTCTGCGTACACACCACCCCCTTCAGGCGGGTGACAGGCAGAAGAAATCTTATCAAACCTCTCGTATGATTCCCACCACCTTTGGGTCTCCACGGGTGGTAAACAGGTTGGACTACCCGCAAACGAAAAGGTGAGCGTCACATCGAAAGGCTTGCACTAACCAAATTTCGGATGGTGGGAGTGGCTACTCACTACGTCTTCATCTCCAGATATCATGTGGTTTACGAGTCTCATCACTTCCCTTGGCGCGTTCTTCGCGTCCTCTTCGGAGAGCAGGTCGCTCGCAGACTTCACGTCCCTTATCGGGCCCTTCAGGCGGGTCAAGTGAGAGAGCGTGTTTGCGAAGCACGTTGGCTCTAATCACGCAATGGAAGCTCGCGTAAATCCCTCAACACAAGCAACACACACCCAGGCCACGAGAAACTGCGGAGCGGAGCGACATACCGTAAGTCGCGGACACTGGTATAAAGTGCTCTTTGCCGAGCTCAACATGCAAGATCAAGGTCGCTTCCATCTTAGGACGGAACTGATTCAACTCCGCGGCCATCTCGTCATCGATGTCAATCGTGAGTGGTATGAGCGTGCTCTCGTCAGGTAACAACAGCCCCTATAAGTTTTGCGGTGGTCACTTTTACGTCAGTCCCACTCACGCTCCAAATTATCTCGTACAAGGTAGCAGCAAGGAAGTGTGACGCACCGTCATAGGTCCGATCCTCATCCATGTTGGACCTAGGGTTTCCGTGTCGCAGGTTCAACCCAGATCTGATGCCTTAGAGCCAGAAATAGACGCACAGACTAGTTCCTCCGCCTCCAAAGGCACGAATCGAAATGCGCACGGTATCTAGGGTCCACCCATAGGTCAAACCTAATCGACAGGAGGATAACATGCATCTGGAACTTTATTTTACTGACCTTTCCAGTGTTCTTCACCTCGAGTGTCCTTGTCACCGATCTCAAGTACCCAACCGTCCCGAAATCGATCGAGCCGGGTTGAAGGCTGACCTTTGGAAGCGTTTCCTCTTCCTCCATGTACAAAACCAGTCGGTTAAGTTTCTTCATGGTCATTTCGTATTCGGAGAGATCCAGAATATCGCACTAGGGGTAAGGAAACGAAGAGTGAGTTTCTGAGAAGGTGGGAGCCTTGGAACCGTTCCGCATACCGATACCACGAAGTCTGCTGAGACGGGCCGATGGTCGCTCATCGTAATACCCGGGTGACCTTGGTATGACAGCTGTTCAACGGGTGCGGTTTTCGAGTGCATGTGGAGTATCCTGTCTGTCCACGCCGGCTTCCGCCTGTCAAAGCGGTCGTCAGGAGGTCTGATTGGCAGCAGCCCTTAAGACGCACTTGGCATCGTAACCAAGCTGATCAGCAAGTAACCCAGCAGCAAACCGGTACGTTCTAACCCCCGCTCAGAGGGGTATCATCAAAGAGGTGGGTGTCAAGTACGTACGGGAGGTGTGTAAGGTCGGCTTCCTTAAAATCTTCGAATGCCTTACGCTCTCGGACAGCAATCCGCAACTGCATTCCCTCCCTCAGCACCATACAGCACTCTGCTCTAGAACCGGGGCTCACCTGGTCGCACTTCCGCAGCTCTTCTAGATTTACTTCTGCAGGCCCAGGCCATGTTAATAGCGTCCGAATAGTCTGGCTAGGAAGGTCTATTCGGTAATTCAGATCTGGCCGATACGTGAGCTCAACACGTAATAGCTGCAGGGTTGGGTTGTCCACCGACCTCCCATCCAGAACAGAACGTCCGCATCGAACACAGAAACGTCCACCTGCGGAAAGCCCCCCGCGAGCGCTTCGGAACTCTGGTTCGCTTGCTGGTGAAACAGCAACCTCGACGACAAGTCGTAGAAATCTGCGTTCCTCCGGTCGACCATTTCGTCAAAGGCAGCCAAGTGCGAATTCACAAATGTCAGAACGGTTGGCACGGAGGCATTTCCTGACGAATGCTTCGGGTGAAAGCTGAGTCGAATGGCGGTACCACCTTTGTTCCCCTAGGAAAAGTCACATCCCCGTATCCGCAGCTAGATTCAGGCATTCCCGTACCATCAAGCCCAGGATCCCTGCTCCGACGGAGGTCATGTTGACGTCTTCGAAACACTCCTTCAGGCTCCTCTTGACGAAGACTATGATGAGCATTCCAACCAGTTGCTTCGAGGCCAGCTACCAGAGCACGAGAGGGTGGATAACAATTCGTTTACTTTGAGGGAGGAACATCCATCACGACTAACTTTATCGTACAGTTCAATCTTTTCACCCAACCCAGCGAAGACGGCGGACGTCCAAGCGTCTTCGCGCAGCGTTTCCGTCGAGTATAGGAGTGCGCCGGCCGAAAGGTCGAGTTCTTGGAAACCTACGACCAGTAGGTCTGGGTCGTCAGCGGTTTCATCTATTCCATCGGGGTGTGTCAGGGTCAACGGCCCAGGTGTCGATGCCCGATCCAGATGCTCACCCTCATTGCTATCAGATTCTCCAGGGGTGGTTCCTGAGATTTTGAGAGGTTGTATCAGCTTATCCGCAGCAAGATCGCTCCCCTGAATCCACGGCCCCAAATCCTGAGTGGGTAGCTTTCCATTAACATTAAACGTTCCAAGGCGAATCCTTTGGAGAACCGTGAATATATGTGCGCTCGAATTACGAGAAAGAAAAAAAGGACAGGAGATCCTTACCTAAGCTTGTGCCTTGCCTTTGTCTTGTTACAAATGATCCTGGCAACTTCCGGTACCCATTCCTCACGAATGAGTTGAATGTCCGCAAGGTCATCGCCCGGTAAACCGGCGCTCGCAGGTGAAAGACGTGTGTGCAGTGGGCGGTGAGATAAGCGAACATCAGGGGGTACAATAGCTGTTTGAAACGGTGTGAGCCATGAAAGAACCACGGCGGGGACACGAGGCACGGTGGCGTACAGAACGCAGGAGACGCCGTGCTGAGGTAAGGCAGAATCCAGGCAAATGCGGTGGATATCGCTGCTGGATCCACGTTCTCATCTGGACAATCCGGATTAAGTAATCCATAAGGTTCGGAGAATGCAGGAGGAGGACAAAGGACGAACCCGCGATCTGTTTCAATCGCTTGCACTCTGCGAGAACGGACCGCAATCGCTGAAGGTCGTTCGCGAGAAGAGTGATTGGCTCTGTGTGCTGATCATGGGTGAATTGATGGCCGGGGTTGATTGTGACACTTAATTCTGTGTTGCGAAAAACGGTGATTACGAGAGGGAGTGGGGTTAGGAGTTCGGCGTTATCAAGTGGCTCAAAGGGAGGTGGTCAAAATACGTGGAGGGGTGCGTACCTGTCCTTGGCTGATTTCTCGTCAGTGGCGAGGGGGGGTTTCGCAGGTCAATCGTATTCCGTTTGGACTGAGCGACCGAGATCTCGAAACTCCCGAAGATGGGAATAACGTTGTCAATCACGAGTTCAACCGACGGGTTTGCACCCCCCGCACCACTGGTCGACTTAAATTTGAAGATAAAGAGACTGATAGAAGACAATGAGTTTCCGAGACGGAAGAGTCCCAAAGGGGGTATGTGTGACGGAAAAACTTACCATCCTTGCTCATGGGCCTGATACGCATTGCCCTGGTGCGAGATCACGGCAAGAACGCGCTTTATGCGCTCCTCGACAAAGACAGGCTTTGTCTCCTGGTCGGACAGCTGAGGCGAATGCACGACGACGCATTCGGCGACGACCTTTGCTTCCTCTGAGGGAAGGAGGAAATATTGGACGTCCGACTTTAGGGCCTCGATCTCGGCCATGTTCCAGCGAGCTTGAGGCTTGGTGCAGGATGAAGGAGCAATGTTCCACGTGACTGCTGATCTTACATCATTTCGGGCGGCCTTGGAACGAAGAAACAAATACACGTCTAGGTCGAATATTTTATTATTTTTGTTGCGAACGGTCCGGCTGAAACCTTTGATCCACAAGAGGTCACAAGGCTGGGTGGACCTTTTAATGATTTCTCCTATATAAACCCCGGCCAATTGAACAACGGTCCCCCCACCACACCTCCATCATGACTCGCACCGAACGTTCTCTCTCTCCCCGTGCCATTATTAAGGACAGGTCTGAGTCCAAGTCCGGTATGGATAAAGCTCTCCGTAAGGGTGGCGCGGGCGGCCACAACTGGGGCAGCGTCAACGAGGAGTATCTCCTCGAAGCCGAAGCTCTCGAAGACGAGCAACAAGAGTCCGCCGTCAACAAGAGCGAGTATCCCGCCACACTCTCCATGAGATTCGCCGCTCACCCAGCATCCCCTTTAGAAGAATCCGCTGACAAACCCGAGCTTACCAGACGCACCAGCGTAACTTCTGAGGAAGACCGCAATGCCGCCCGCGAGGTCCGCAAACGCGCCCTCAAGGATGGTCAGTGCCTGACCGTGTGCCATCCACGTCTCCTGATTTACCCCCCCCCCCAATCAAACAGGCGTCGACCTTGCCTCCATTGCTCGTTCCTCTGCTGCCGTCTCTTCCTCCTGAAATAAATGAATAAACGTACGCACGTCATTTCCCGCAGCTTCGGCACATCTGCTGACCCTGCTCCAACCAATAGTGTACCTTTAAAGTCAACAATTATGTATTTGTACCAAATGATCACGGGGCGTAATAAACTCATCACGCATTCGCGTTCTTGCGTGACTTCCCGTTCACCCTACGCTCCTTGCGGCTCTACCCGAACATTTTCTTGAATTTGGCCTTTTCGCGCTCCTTGCTGGCCTTACGTGTCGCCCTGACTTTCTCAAGCTCTGACGAGATTGCCTGATCATTGACAAGTTTGGTCGCCTCAACCAGGTCATCCTCAGCCTCCGCTTCTTCCTTCAGAGCGACGTGGGCCAGCGCTCGTCGGTACAATCCCTTAGCTGAGATGGTTGTCATAAATTGATATCTCCGTACCGACTGAAAATGCCTACCTCGATCAGCATCGGAAAGGGCAAATCCTATGGCTCTATTCGCCAGGCTGATTGCAGCTCGCAAGTTGATCGGACCGGCGAGCTTGATCGCCGCCAAAGAAGAGTTGAGCAGAAGGGGGCTTAATAGCTCTTGAAACCCCTGCCTCGTCTTCGCTTCCCCTTCGTCCTCTGGAGCACCTGGGTCTTGCGAAAGCGGAGTTTTACCCCCAGGGTAGGTGGAATATTCTGGGTGGTAATCTAAGTAGCGGATCGCCTCTGTAAGAGCGTTCGTGCAAGTTTAGTAAAATATGGAGAGAAGAAACAGGAACAACGCACTCTCCCACCTGTCCAATGCATCCCTGGACTTTCCCTCCTTCCAGAGTTTGTTTCCGACTTCACGGATGCCCTTCGCCGCCTTTTGAATCTAGATTAGCGTCTCCCGCGACCAAAAGAAACGTCCTCTACTTACCTGTAAAGCAACCTCTGGTTTCGAAATATCGACACCCTTTTCGTCCTCTGGGAATTCTTCGTACCTGTCTCCCGACTCAGCGCTTCCTTCGGCGGTTACTAGGGATGGATCGTCGGGTTGTAATTGACCGGATGCGGTGATCACACATGGAGAAGTTGGGGTGTCTCCGCTCCCGACGGGCGTTCGCTCAACCTTCCTAACTGAAATCCCCCAGTTCGCAAACGACGCATACGAAAATCAGGGGTGGGGAAACGTGTCGACTCACCAACACCTATCCCCTTGATGACCTCACCAAACACGACATGTTTATCGTCGAGGTGGGGGGTCGCCACAGTGGTGATGAAGAATTGAGATCCGTTGGTGTTGGAGCCGGAGTTTGCCATAGACAAGAGGAACGGCTTCTCGTGTTTCTTGGGGAACGCCTCATCTGCGAACTTTTCGCCGTAGATTGACTCTCCGCCGGTCCCGTTTCCAGCGGTAAAATCACCACCTTGGATCATAAACCTATCCAAAGAGATGTTTGAAAAAAGCATAATCTGTGAGAGGTGTGGCGCTCACTTACGACTTGATCACTCGATGGAAAACGCTGCCCGCATAGTGCAGGGGCTTTCCCGACTGCCCGACTCCCTTCTCTCCAGTACACAAAGCACCTAGGATAGGTTCTGGTTTAACGTGGAAATCCCTTCGAAAATACAAGATACTCACGGAAATTCTCAGCCGTCTTTGGGACGAGATCAGAGTAAAGCGAGAAAATAACTCGTCCAATCGGTTGGCCACCGATGGAGATGTCGAAATAAGTTATCGGTCTGTCTGATTCTGAGGCCATTCGGGTATTGCTGAAGATTCAAGGGACTGGCGATGTCGACGAACTGATCTGGGCGCGGTGGTGTGTTCGCCTCGTCGCGCTTTCTGATATAACCGCCGCATTGGGGACGGCGAAGATGATCGAAGGTGCTAGAACGAATTGATTGCCCGCCACCTCTTTATTCGTTCTCACCCGCAAGAGGGACAATGCGGTCGGACACACTCCTTCACAGAGTTTATTGGAAAGTGCGTACAGTGGTTTTACACGAGCGGAAAGGTATTCTGTCATAGACGTACATAGCGGATGTCCGTGGGTCAGATTGCTGAAGCCATCGCGCAGCCTACTTCTCCTTTGGCAGTTCGCGGCCAGCGACGGACTTGAAAGACATCCTGATCGCGCTGGCGATTTGCTCGTCTTTGAGTTGCTCAATGGCAGACTCGTTGCCCTGCGAATTATCTTCAGCTCAGCTGCGCGAGACAACAAGCTCCCATCTGCCCTCACCTGATCACCCTGTTTCAAGATGTGCTGTTGGAAAAGATCGACCGCTACACTGTTCGTCGGTATGACTGATCGTCCCGAGGTGAAGCGCTTGCGTACCCTTGTCTAGCTTATCCTCGTCGAGCTCTCCGGCTTGGCCTCCGCCAGCCATCTCGTTGACCTAGCGAACACAATGAGGACGGTGATGGGATGAGAGGTGTCAATTCAACCGACCTTACTTGCAAACCAGTTCTTCTGAGCTTCCTTTTCTTTCTGTTTCTTTCCTTTACCCCCTGCGAGAACATCCAAGATCTTGTCTCCGACATCCTCTTGCTGTTCTGCATTCTGCTTGGCCTCGCCGCCCCAGAGTTCCCTAACCTGAACGCATCGGATGCAGTGTTAATCCCAACTCGCTGCAAGGGTTAGATCGCGTCTTACCCGATCCTGGAGACCATACTCAGCCGCTGGTTTTGACCCCGCAGGTCGGGCATCTGGACCATCCAGGGCATCAAAGATCTGTGGGACACATTCGTCACTCGTATACGCGATTTTGCTATGCCGAGTGGGCAAACCTTTCCGCGGAGGCCCATCTGCTTGTCTCGTTCATCTTTGGCTTCGGCGTCGATTCGTGCAAACTCGGCCTCTTCTTGTTTCTTCCTGGCTTCTCCATGATCCAGGAGATCTTGCATCTACGCATACGCTTTCAGGAACAATCCTGTTTTCGGATCAGCGTCTGGTATACCTTGCCAGAGAAGCCTCGTTCATCCTTGATCCTCTCCCTGGCCTCAGTCTTTTCTTTTTCGGTCTTGAGCCTCAGAAGTTCGTCTTTCTTCCTTTCTTCCTCGTCGTCGCCATCGAGGGCATCCTTGATCTAAGCGCGATGTTGTTTAATAATAATGTCCGCGATGAGCAAAGTCAACGTTCAACGATTGAACCCTCAAGAGAGTGCTCACCTTATCGCTCCAACCGCTCTTCTTTTGGATCTCGTTTACCTTCCTCTCTTCTCCGTGGATCTCGCTCCTCACTTCCTCCTGGGTTTTGCTGTGCCCGGGAGGAGTGTCTTTTCGGTCATCGTTAATGACGTCATCCAGGGCGTCCTTGAGCTTATTGAAACCAGAAAATGCCGACATGGCGGAATTGAGATGGATATCACAGAGAGATGGAGGGGGAGGATTGGAGGTGGATATAAGTTCCGTCGAGAGAAGGGCTATTGCGTCAGGTGTGGGAGTCCCCGTGGCGGCGATATCGATTGTCCCTTGGCCCAGAGCGACGAGACCATCGCGTCATTGGATCCTTTGGAGAAGTCGTGCACAGCAAAGGATGGGATCGAATCCACCCCGGCGCTGTTCTCCAATAGGCTATAGTACTGGATACCTCCCCCCAGTAAATATATAAACCCTCGAGAGAAATCCAAGAGGATGCACCACACTCACTCCCAACCACTGCACCATCCACACCAATGTCCAATAATTCGCAATCCACTGGAGGAGGTTTCATGAGTAAGGTACGGATTTTGTTGATGTCGATTGGCGATGCGGTATTGATTGCTCGCTTCCTTTGAACGTACCGTATATTAGCTCAACAACATTGCCGGTGGTGGCAAGACCGGCGAGCATAAAGAGGGTGAGTCGCCCAAACGTTTGATCGACATTCGGGACGCGTTCGTTGATGTTGGTCACATATGCATATCTGCATAGACAAGCTTGACAAGGGTGAGTAGCGCCACATAGTCCCGACATTCTTCCAACGTCTTCGTGCCGCTCAGCCGTCGACTACGCGCAACAGAAAATGGGTGGTGGTGATCAAGTGAGTGTCTCTTAGATCCAACACAAGTGCTTTCGCTGATTTGCATTCATACAGTCCAACGAATCCGCCGTCGAACAGGCGAAAGACGAACAAATCAGCGACACCGTTCGTCGCGGATACAAGAACGTCATCGGTTCCGACTTCCCCGTCGCTGATAAGTCTTGAAACGATCAACTCGAGGGTATACTTTAAAGCTTGTAACTGTATAAAACGCACGATTGTCTTATAATGATTCGGAAATATCGTGTGATGTGAAAAATGCTGTAAATCGACTAAATGCGATGATAAGAAATAGTGTAACTCGTACACTGTGACAAAGGAGACGAAAGAAACACGAGAGTGACGGACGAAAAGAGGTGCATGTAACAATGAGGCGAAAGGGGAGAACAGTGGGATTTGATGGAGGGAGGGGCGCTGGTAGGATGCGCATATCGGATAGGATGGAAGAAAAGGGATGCTGGGCAAATGCAACGGATGAGATGGAGGGGGGGGGGAAGCTGGTGACTAGAATGCTTATGTCGGATGAGATGATGATGGGGGATACTGGGGTCTCTAGTGAGCCGTAGTTGATACATTGTTTCGTGGAGATGTCATGGAGAGAGGCAAGGGGAGAACGTGAGACGAGAGTGAACAGAAGAAGAGAAGGTGACTGGGGAGAGGTGTTCTAGTACGCAGGCATGCCAAATCCCATCTCCTCGAAATAATTGTGGTGAGGGGGCATGCCAAGCGGGGGCGGGGGCATCAACCAAGAAGGGGGGTTCGACGCCTGTGAAGGGTAAAGAGTTTCCAAGTATTCCGGTCGAATGTGAGGTTCAGCAAACAGCTGGGGTGGTGAGGGTCGATAGTTGTTGATAACCATGCGATGGTTCTCCGGGTATTGGCGGGGATACACGCTGGCGTCCGTAAACATGCGAGGGATGGTGGTAGGGTAAGAATGATAGGAAGAAATAGCTTCTGGCGGAGTGTAATAACCGTCGGGGGGAGGTTGAGGGTGGCGAGTGGGATATGTGACGGGAGGCTCGTGGCATTCGGTGTACACGTTCGCGGTGGCAACTTGATCATACTGAGGCTCTTTGGGAAGTTCCATATCATAGGAGAAATCGGCGTGGAGGCCAAGCTTATCCACCTGAATCTCGGTCTGTGCGGGAGCAGGGTGTTCAGTCGGGGTAGGTTCCTGGTATTCAGCCGCAGGAGTCCCGTCCGTCAGCAAGGTTCCATTCGCCTGGGCACTTGCAATGGTTGGAGCCCCGGGTGGCTCAATGACCAAGTAGTCCGTCGGGTTATACTTTTCTTGGGCCTTGGGTTTTGGCATCCCCTTGAGATAATATGATTCATCGAACATGGGTGGGATGAAACCGGGGTCAGATATCATCTCGAGGGTGAGTGATAACCCAGCCAGGTGCTGGACTTTTACGCCCTTCATAATGCACGGCCTAGCCTGCCCGTGAGTGACGCCTATTTCATGACCGGCGGCGTCCCTATGCCTTGTGTAAGCACTCGGGTCGGTGAACCCTCGGCCACACGAACAAAGGGTGCAGTGATTTGCGAAACTGAATGCCCGTAAACCCCCCACTCAGAAATTAGCCACGAAAAACATACTGAGCATTCAAGTGGGTATCCATGTTGGAGTCTTGCTTCATCACCGCACAGCAGATAGTACAATAAATCCGTCTAACACGATGAGTAGGGGTGAGAACAGGCTCGAGAAGAACCGTGAGTGGCTTACTTTCCGAAGTGCTCTAAACCGACATGCTTCAACATGTCGGCGCGGCGAGTATAAGTGCTGTCACACCACCAAGCACGACATGCAACACGCTTGGCGCCATTGGGTCGAGATGAGGGAGGGTTTGATGGAGGTTTTGATGGAGGTTTGGGGGTGGACTATGAGTGGCATCGATGAGAACCGGTACCAGTACGCGCAGAAATGGCTCACACGTGGGGTAGAGGCTTTTGATTTCCTTGATTTGGAGGAACTGGACCTAGCGGCGGGCATTGTTTCGGCGTGAAGGGCGAGAGACGCTCGAGGGACGGAATGTTTGAACGGAAAGTGTTGGGGGGAGCGCGCCTCACGAGAAAGGCGGAAAATGTGAGGGTGAAAGAAGAGGCAGGGCACGTCTGACCACGGGGATCCTGCGCAATCTTATACTCCGACTCCCGGCAACCGACCTCCAAGTTTTGGACCTACGGAACGATGTGCGCCCTCGAACGCCTACGGGAGCACAGTGGACCCACAACCCCGAATGGGGATAGGAAGATGTGCATGGCCATGGTAGCGGCGAACTCGTGGGAGGCATGGCTGGTCAAGGCGATTCGGATCAAGGAATTTTGCCATTGTGGGCAAGAAAACGTGGCAACGGCGCTGGTGGGATGTCCTTATAATATGCAATTCGTGGTGTGGCAATGCTGATGCCGTCCCCCCATCGTCCATGGGGCTGATGAGGCGAGACGGCGAACGATATTTACCAGAGGTTACAAGGCGGGATCTTCGAAGGTCGCATCAAATCCTCGGCAAATGCCGATCCAGTCTAGTGAGGAACGCCCCCTTGATGAGTCCCCAGGCTTTGGCGCATCCCAGGTTACCCATGTTGGAAGACATTAGAGCCCGGTGGCTCGTTCACATGCCATCGTGGTCCCAAGTGGAATCGAGAAATCACGGTGCACTGACAGCTCAGACACGGGTGGACGGTTCTGATGCTTTCAGCTCAACATCGGGTCACCAATCGCGGTATCAGGATCGTGTATACGTGGGCGGACGTTCCGAGTGACGCAATTTAGGCATCTAAACTGATTCCTAACGTAAGAGGATAGTCGAAGTGATTTAACGCGTACTCACCCGACAATCAAAACTATGTGCTGGTGCTCGCTGAACTGACCAAGTTGGGAAAGGAACACGCAAAGAGTAAGCAAGGCCCGGACACCGTTAGAGAACAGCAGCAAAGGGCAGCGGTACGGGCTGATTCCGCGATGTGGTTATGAAGTCTCCGTCGCAGCATTTCGCAGCCGGGCGGAGGACGTTTTCAGTGTCCGTTAACACTTATAAGTGGCTATTTCGAGCGTTCATGTCCCTCTGGGTGAGTGTCCCGTCAATGAAGATTCCTTTGGTCTCGGAGTGTGGGAGGAGTGGGAGTTGGGGACCGACAGCTGGCTTTGGTCACGCGTGATATTTTGAAATTGGTTCCTTGCTGAATGTATCTTGACCTCCCCCACAGTGCGCACCCAAAGCAAGAACATCGGATTAGGTACACGGAGATGACATTATATGGCGCGGTTGCGCATCTATCACTAATTGGCGGAAAAAGTAGTACTTCGCGTGAAACCTCAGGATAAGTAAGTCATCCCGGAGGTTGTAAAACGCATGCCCTTGCTCGGCAGTCGGGATGTCGCAGGCATTGGGTTTCACCACATTCCATATGCATTGTGTCTCGTGTGCGTTTTTTGTGATGCCGGAGATAGCATCGTGTTTACGTCCCTGTCCGGGTGGCGTTTTCTCCCTCGACTCGATCGCTGGCCAGGTTGGAGGGAACGCCAAAGAAAACTTCAGCTTGTGCGATAAAGAGTTTATAAAAATGCGGGAAGATTTGAGTGTGTGGGAACTCCGCGTGGAATCAAAATCTCCAGGTCCCCAGTGGGAGGCGGAAACCCGCCAGGGTCGGATGCCGTGCCATGTTCCCAAGGTCGTATCGGCTGGCCGACGAGAGCAACAACTTTTTGCCCACTCCTTTCTCCTCCACTATGACTGCCGGCTTTGTGTACGACAGCGAGGTGCTGCCTCTCTTTATAACCCATCGGACAGTGCGACGGAGTCGCTGCATGTGCCTTCTTTTTCTTTTCTTGATCGCGAGCGTTGTCGGCTTGGCACCAATTATGGTGTACCGCTCTCTGGGGGTCCCACTGCCGGTCGGGTTAAAAGGGCACAGGGATATGTATGTCCCTCCTCCGGTCTCTCTGTGTGCATCATCCACTGACCGCTCTGACCGGAATCCCCAGTCAACCTTGGATAATTGGCTCTCGGCCCGATCCAGCCAATGTGTCGCCACCTCCGGAAGGAGTTGACACCAAAACACCGTGGCAGGGTCACGAAACGACCGCGAAACCCGAGACCATCGTTGTACCCAAGGCCCATTTACACCCATCCATACGTGTCCAATCTCGCACTCCGACCACATCACTGGACATCCCAACCCCCACTGACCTACGTCCCACACCCCAATCCTAGTAATTATTAATTGAACGCTTCAACTAGAACACATTCGTTTCTACCGTTATGGCGTATTTACCCGTAGGATATACGGTCGGTCCCGCACCAAGGGCGCTTGTACAACACCCAGTTCCCGTTTTCCATATGTTTTGGGTATTAGCTCTTCTCATCCCAACGTTCAATGTTATCGTTCTTGAGGCTCGCGTCGTACGCGTCCTCAATCGTTTCGCACAAGGTGTCGAGATCGTTCAACGCGGTGACGAGAGCTTGCAACGCAGATAGATTATCTGTGAAAGGCTCAGCACAAGGCCCGTGCTAAGGAATGGGGGGATACGAAAGGCGTACCATACATCTGAATCCGGATGTTTATATGATTTTCTGATGGGTGGGGAACACTGCGGGCCCATGTTCAGATCAATGGATCAACGAACTCGCGATGAACCGAATAAGATAGGACGAGGTGGTTTCGAATGAGAAGATGACTGGTCCATTCTGTTCAACTTGAATGGCGGGCCCGCCGCGACGACATTGTCCTGGGGGACGGACAAAGGGAGGTATTTACCTGTAGCCACAGAATTCAACCCCCGGACTACCGGGGGTGAGCAATCGAGACACAATGAGACGCAAAGACAGAGATGCATACTTTTTCATAATCATCCAGCGGAGAGCGTTGCCTATTGTGTGGGACTCGTCTACAATTTGGAAGGTCGCGGCGGACAAGTCAGGTGCGGCACCTCTCAACTACGGAAAAGATATTAGATTGGCACGGACCCGTGGGGATTTGCTGGGGTTACCCCTCGCTCACAATTTTGATCTTTTTTGTAGCGAGGTCAGTCATCTGGCTGGCTCGCGATTTCGTTCTTGAATGGGAGACAAAAGACGGTGAGCCGGATGCACTTCCCGATCAGGAATGTAAATTCTTCGACTCCTTTTATGGGAGCACCCATTATTCCCCCAGCATGGGATGCAAAGGGGGTCTGTTCGCTCCTTGCTTTGTGCATCGGCTGAGAACAAGCGACCGTGTTAATCCAATCTGGTATAAATCGCACATGTGACCCTCGTCCAGTCCCACAGTCCCTCTCCCTTTTTTTTCCCTTTCCCTTTCTCTCAACCAAATATAAAGGCAGTGCCTTTGGGTACCCAGGCGGACCTCCTCTCGCATCCCCACGCTTCCCTCGACGCCCACGCCTTCTTACGCAAAACAATTCTGAAATATTTTTGCAAAATGTCTCACCGTCCTACTCTACCTCCCCTCCGCACTCTCGGCCTCCCCAATCCCTGTTCTAACCTGAGGGAACGAATGGCCGTTCTCAGAGTTAACGATACCGACGACACTTACGATTTGCCCGTGAGCACACCTCCTCTTTCCTCACTCTGGCGAGGCAAGAGTCACTAATACTTTGGTCCCGCTGTTGGATGATTAGCCCCCCATGCGCAACCTGTCCATTTCGTCTTCGATCACAGACATCTCACGATCGTCCATCTCTCCACCCGTCACTGCCAGGACGAAATTATTGTCCTCATCTCAACACAATGCCCCCTGTCTGCCCATGAACCCAATCCAACCACAACAGGGCTACCGATTGGTCTTGTCCACGCTCGACGATGCCGACGCGCTTTTGATTGTGCCTGACCCTGGCGAGCAGCCCGCCACCTCTGGTCCCAACTCCCAGAATGCCCCTCCCAAGCCCAATGTGGGCCGGGGCTACTTGCTCGTTGGAGAAGCAATGCACCTTCATCTGCGCCAAAAGAAGACGTTTAAGGGTGCTCGCGTCCACCCTTATCGCTTCGTTTCCCCTCCTCCCTCACGTTGAACGGCCGCTCGCCAAAGATTTTTGCTTCTCTCTCATACGAAATGGGTTGATTACATGCATGTGGTGTTATTGCTCTCCTTGTTTTGCTGGCTGTTTACTGTACCAATCGCTTCCGGATCCCTGTAGCTGTGTACCGTTTTCTCTTTCTTGCTCCCATATAATACGACTGGGAAAACCGAGTAATGTATACCACCTTGTAGATACCCAGTCTGTCCGTGATATCCATTGTGCACGCGCACGAAAGAATCAATAGCCCGTGCTGGGAAGTCCGCTGACACCGACTGGCATTGATCGTCAGCTGATCACCCTTGAACGCCTTGATTGACCCACATGTGGTTCGAGACCGTTTGGGTGGATACCACGCTTGTCTTTGACCATGACCGACCACAATCTAGCACTCGCTGTACCAAGGTTGTCCGGTTTCCCTCAACCTGAGGTCTCTTCGGTGTTGGTGTCCCACCCAAACCCGGCGCAGCTGCCCCCAAACCATGTCCTGGTTCGTGTCGACCGGTTTGGGTTCACGGCGAACAACGTCTCTTACCAGACTTTGGGAGAGGTACTGCATTTTCGGTGAGTTTGTTGGGAACACATTGGGCCCCCTGTGGAAGGCTCAGTATACTGTAGTTATTTCGATTTTCACCCTGTTCCTGACGCGGATGGAGTATCTTCGAAGACGCACGGGCTCTTCCCCGTCTGGGGATTTGGAGACACTATTGCGTCCAATCACCCCGTCGCCAAAGTCGGGGAACGTGTTTACGGATACTTTGCCCCTGCAAGATATATCGGTGAGCGCCCGTCAGGCACTCCAGCCAACAATTGGTCTGAGTTTCATTTCGTTGCAGTTCTGGAATTGTCCACAAGTGACTTTAACAACTTCTTCTATTACGTGCCGCGGCCTCAGTTACCACCAGGTACGCATTCAGTCATGCAGCACAAACAATCAGAACGCTCATAACTCAGATCGTAGACCGCCGACCGTACAACCAGGTAATTCGTTGTGCCGCAGATGCACAGTACGATTCAGATCCCCTCGCGGAGGACCTTACGATGCTGTATCGCCCACTGTACTGGACCTCGTTCTGGTTTGAGGACTGGATGTTTACCTCCAACTACCGTGGCGGGGCGAAGCTCATTTTCATCTCCTCGGCGTCTTCGAAGACCGCATTCTGTCTTGCGTATTGTATCCGGATGCGGATCAGAAACAAGGAAATTCCTGCGGGCACGAGAATCATCGGCCTCACGTCCAAGCGGAATGTGGGATTCACCAGACGCATTGGCCTCTACCACGAGGTCGTTTCTTACGACGACATTAATAAAAGGCCGTTCGATTCGGGGGCCAGGGCAATCTATACCGACGTTGCTGGAAGCGACAAGTTGAACAAGAAACTCCTCACGGTGCAGGGTCCAGTATTCGTTGCTGCGATCAGGCTTGGGATGTCCAACGTAACACCGACAACACTTGACGTCACGAACGTCTGGACCAAAAACACCACGTTGGAAGCGACCGCGGGGGGGTCCATTCTCCCGAAGGCTCTGGAATTTGAAACTTTCTTCATGGTGGAATGGCTGGCGGTGCGGGTCAAGCAGCTTTCCAGCAAGGAGATTGTGGAGATGCAGATCAAAGCTTGGAAACGATTTCTCATTGATGCGAAGGGTTGGGTCGAGATCACGAGGGTGTATGGCGGTGAAAAGGTGAAAGCGGCCTACGACTCTGCGCTGGAGAATGGATTGCGCGCCGAGGATGGCTATGTGTGGAGCCTTTGGGACGAGCAGACGGATGTTGTGAAAAGTGGTGCGAAGTGTATGCTGTAGGTTTGGCGCTGCTGAACACGACAGCCGAACTGTACCCGAACAAACCGAATTAGAAGGTGGAATGATCGTGGGAACAAAAACCCAGAAGCGAGAAAGTCAACCTGACGCCCGTTGTCGCCTGTCGAGTTTCGCGTTCCGCCGTTACCTCTTTCAAACCGGGCTCATGCCCACGTTTTCAGACGGTCAGGACGTTCTCCCCCCCACAATGTCCGACTTTTTTTCTTCGGGCGTACCCTCAATCGGTGACATGAGGGCCCACCTCCAGCTACTCCTCGATGACAAGGAGAAGCAGTTGCAGCAAGTCGGTACCCTCGGCCAACGTATCCTCTCCCAACAGGTCCAGCTCGACGAACGGGTTCATCAGCTTCACGAGCTCGAGACGGAGCTAGGCGATAACCGGGATCTTGATTCAGAAATCCGCGAGCGGTACAGAGAGTTGACGGAGATGGTCAAGGCCTGGGATACGGACTACACTCAACTTACCCAGTCGTTCGGCCCCAAAGTGCGTCCCTTTTCGCGTTCTTTATTTGATCCGGGGGAAAACTCAACTTGCCCCGTCATAGTCCGTGACGAACGGTACTCCGTCACAGGCGCCATCAAGAACGACTGACGTTCCGCGAGACTCAGAACGGTCTAAAGCTGGTCCTTCAGCTACAGCCCAATCTCGGCGTGCCAAGAATGCTGCTCATCGTGCGGACGATGTCGGTCAGTGTCAGGTCTATGGTCTTTTGCCGTGGTACCACCCTTACGACGTATCGTTCACGCAGAGTTTGCATTCGAGATCGGGAGCGGTCTCCTCACCGAGGTCCGGCGATTGCAAAGTCTGCTTGGGGAACGTGACAAAGCCATCCAGGATATGAAAGAGGAAAAGGACGATTTAGACAAGGCCATCGAGGCCCTACGGTCAGGGCTTAGGGCTCAAGAGCAGAGTGCAGGTGGGCTCTAGGTGTTATTCTGTCAGGAATGTGTGTTAACTCTCGCTGCAGACAAGTTCAAGGAAGAGAATTGGAACCTTGAGGTCACGCTCCAGGAACTCCGTGCCCAGCTATCTGATTCACAGGCCTCCACCCAACGACTTGAATCTGAGCATAAGAGGCTCGCGAAGGTCTTGGCCGCTGCTCGCGAGGGTGCCGACCAGACCAAGACGGAGAACGAGAAGCTTAAGGTTGCCTTCGACGAGTTCAAAGCCAAGCACGAAACGGACATTGCCCAGGCTCGTAAAACGGTTGCAGGTTTGCAGCGAGACAAGTCCGACCTTCAACAATCGTTAGATGCTCTTAAAGTCGAGATGCAGCGCAATGCCCGCCGGCTGCCGAAATTCGGGTCCCCACTTACCCCTAATGGCGCCCACACCGGCCCTAATACCCCGCGCGATGACGAAGACGATCCATTCAGTCCTGCACACACCGTCGCTTCCACCAGGAATAGGAAACAGCACGATACGTCCGCTCTCTTCCCCGCTGACGAGCTCGGTTTCCTCGATACCTCTCCTGATCCCTCCCCCCTCCGACCCGTCCTCGCCCCCAACCATCCCAGCAATGAGATCGAAGCTCTTCAACAACGACTTGCCCATGCTCAACGCCAAATTTCGACGCTCAAAGGTTCTCTACAAAGGGAGAAGGAGATGCGACTTGAGGCCCTCAGGAGATCGGCAGACTCTCCTGGATATGTTCCATTCGATGGTGACGAGGACGGTACTCCTGAGGGCGAGCCCTCTCCTCCTCAACGCAGACTCACACCGTTCCGAGTGGGTGGCCGAGGAAAGGCTCGTAGGGGTCGCGGCAGCCTGCTTGCTCGATTTGGTCAGGCGGCACGTAGCCCAACCCGATCCGAGTATGACGACGACGAAGCTCCCAATTTCGGTACACCTCCACCCTTGCCCCACATGCCCGATAATTTCCAGGATACCCACGAGGAAGCATCTGATCGCGAGGATCATGAGGATGGGGATGAACCGAACCCAGTCAACATGTCTCCATCTGTTCTCGCAGCCTCGAAACGTGTCAGTGTGGAAGGAATGGATCCCGCTTTCGCCAATGTTCTCAAGCGATCCTCCTCTTCTGCATCCTTGCAAAAGAGCCCCATGCGGAGGGTTTTGTCAAAGGCTACTCGCAGTGGTACCTTCCCCAAGAGACGCGGTGGCACTGCTTATCAACAACCTCGACCCCCTTCGCTTGTTAGTCAACCCGAGCTGTTGGCGGCTGAGCTGGGTATCGGAATGGATTCCACGGGTGAGATCGACTTGACGCCACTCAACGAGGAGAACAACACCGTTGGGACGGCAGAAATTGGCATCCAAACGGAGCACGGAGAATTCACCATCAGGGCACCAACGCCACCTCCTCCAGTTCCCATCCGAGTCCACCCTCCCACCTCCGAGATGGCGGTTCAGGTAGACCTAGAGCCCGAACCCCAACCCCTCACCGTCGACTCAGAGACGCAGACTCTGCCAGAAGTTCTTCCCACCCTCTCTGATGCAGCCATCCAGTGGTCTCCCGTCTCGCCTGCGGTGAAGGAGATGGACATTCAGACAATGCCTACTGCCAGGTCGGAGATGGAAACTCAGACCCCAAGGCTCCTCACTACCGAAGTTGAGATCCAGACCCCTAGACCTCCAGCATCACCTCTGGATGCTATCGACTCATCGATGCTCCCCGTCTCGAGTAGTTCTCACCGTTCCATCACCCTTTCCAATGCCTCCCGTTTCACTGTCACCCCGGGAACGCTACCTGGAGCTCTCTACCGTGAGGATAGCGGTGACAATACTGTCACGTACGGACGTCCTCTTTACCAGACAGATGACGAGGACGAAGATGATGGAAACGAAACGGAGACCGGTGTTGAAACAGAAACAGATGCAGATGATTACCAAGACGCAAGAGCTAGCATTGGTGTGGCCACCCCTGCATCATTCAATGACGCCGATGAATACGTTGACCCAAGGGACAGCCCCGACCTGATCACTCCGTTGTCTCATGTCGCGTCGGCCAGCCAAGATGATTTCCACTCCATTATGACCGTCACCGATAACGACTACTCTTCAGACTCGGATGACAGTCTCAGGGCCGCTCGCACGACCAGTCGCCAGGGTGTTCCAGCTTCTCCCTCGGACACAGTTCCCACAGCCGTAGGACCCCCAGTCGAGGAGCCGGTTGAACCCGCTCCCAGACCCATTTACGCGGAATCGTCTGTGGAAACAGATGCGGAGGTTGAGGTTCCAAAACCCGTCTATGCTTCAATTTCCGTTGCTACTGAGGTCCCTCGGACCCCCAAACCGACGTACACCTCGGTGGCCATCGAGACCGACGTTCCTGAGGAGCCAGAAGCCGTGCCAGTATCTCCAGAACCCGAACCCGAGCCTGTCGTCGAACCTGTCTATATCCCACCGCCTCCTCCCAAGCCAGAGATCAAGGAGATCTCAATCCAAACAGACGAATGGGTACCTCCGACCCCTGCCCCTGCCCCCGTCCTTGTACCTGAAACCACTCCAGTTCCTGTCACCATCCCAGCCTCAGTCCCTGTCCCCACCCCAATTCCTGTCCCTGTTTCCATCCCCACTCCTCCCACCGAAACCGCACCCATTCCCACAACAAGTTCACAACCGGTATCTCCCAAACCCGGCTTCCTCTACCGTGTTGGTCCCAACAACCAACAATTCCAACTTGTTTCGCCATTGTCCTCACCCAATACTTCCGCTCCCTCCCCTGCTCCCATCCCAGCACCCCAGGAGATGTCAATCCGGGACCCCAACCCCACCATCCTCGCGAGAACTCGATCCGCCCACCACGATCGACGTCAGTCCATCGAGTCTACTCTTTCTGCAGCTGTCGACGAATCACCGCGTGCCAGGGTTTTGTCCGCCCCTGTCGACAAGTCGCGGCCTCCAATGATGGTTCTCCCCCCACCACCTAGGCAGCCCCCTCCGCCGACTGGTTCTATGGGACCCCCGAATTTCGTCCCCGAGCGACCACCTGGTCGTCCCCTTTCCCCACCTCCACCGGAACTTATCCAACGTGCAACCAGCCCCGCCTTTGGCTCAGCGTTGTCCATTCCCAACCGCAATGTCTTCGGCACCAGACAACATGGTTCCAGCATGCCACCCTCCCAGACTGGAATGCGACAACCTCCATCCACCAGCAGTTTCAGATCTGCTGTCAACACTGCTACATACTCGCAGCAGTCTATCGCTGGGCCCTCTGTTAGGCGAAAGCACATGTCATCAACATCGCTTGGATCCTCTCATCGGTCATCGCTGTCCTCAGACCATCACGTTTTTATGGACTCCTCGAACCTCCAACATCAACGTACAGGTTCTACCGGACAACCAAGCGGCGAAGAGACCACAGATCCTAACATCATCCATGCGATCACCCAGACCATGATTGGAGAGTTCTTGTACAAGTACCCGCGCAAGGCAATCGGCAAGGGTTACGGCGAGAGAAGGCACAAGAGGTTCTTCTGGGTTCACCCATATACGAAGACGCTTTACTGGAGTTCTGCAGACCCGGGATCCTCCTCGGTCTCAGAGTCGAGCGCCAAGAGTGGTCAGTATGATGTTCTTTTTAAAGTTGAACTACCCTCACTGTTTTCTCCAGCATACATCGAGAGTGTCAGATCCGTCCTGGATCCCAACCCAATGCCCCCAGGTCTCCACCAATACAGTGTCATCGTCTCAACCCCCAACAGGGAGATGAAGTTCACTGCCCCCACAAGAGAAAGACACGATATTTGGTTGAATGTATGCCCCTTGATTCTCTGACCGGTCACTTGACACTCACACAAACCTACAGGCATTGAGATACCTTTTGGCCCGCCCTGGTGCCATGCCACCTGGTGCGGACGCAGATGCACCTCTCAGCCCTATGTATATCGGCTCTGACCTTGCCGATGAACGAAACCAGCAAGCTTTGATGGCAAGCCCCCACAGCCATCGAAGCGGCCGAAGCGCGGGTACCGTGCTCAGCAGTGGCTGGGATTCATTCAACAATACTCCAAAGGGTCAACGTGGGCGTTCACAGGTATCGCTTCCACTCGGTAAACGGTCGGGAACCCCAGCTGCGGAGTACTTGAGACGGACAGAGCGGGAGGCTCCATACAGTCCCAGCAAGTCTTACGAACATGTGGGCGGTGAGGACGAGGAGGACTTTGACTTTGAACTTCACGAAGAGACCATGTCCGACGATGGTTTCGAGGGCTTGGAGAATGTGCGGGCTTGCTGTGATGGGCTACACACGGTTGGGGGCCACCACCACCATCACCCGCCAACACAGGCAGTATCACAACTCCCTCCACAGCCGGTCCAGCAACTCCAACCACAAGAAAAGCATCTAAGGCAGAACAGCGGACGCAGCGATCACTTGGACCCTAACCCTCGCGACATTTCTAGACCTGTCTCCCCCGCCTGGTCGTTCCGGTCAAGGTCTGGAAGCACGCATTCCAACAAGGCCATGAGCTTTTTCTCGAAATTTGGTTCTCGACGAGGGGCGAAGACACCAATAAACGGAGATAGTTGAAGAAATGAAGCACGTGCACCCTCCTTGACCCTTTTTTTTTTTTTTCCTCACCTCGGTTTTCCTTGATTTAACTTGCTGCTTGCATCGCAAAACATTACGGTCCTTTATAATCCTCACCTCGGTCGCCTCTACCCTCCTTGATCCTTATTTCCTTTTGCTCGTTTTCTTGTAACATCTTGGCTTTCCCAGCATTTCTCAATACCACTTTATATTCGCCAGTATCGTCGTTATAGGAGTGAATACTAATGTCACCATGGCGAGCGCATCGGTACTGGGTCGGACGCGTAAGCACCACTCTTGAGCTACGAGAAGGATCAGTACAAGCTCCTAGAAAAACTTCATGAGGGACGTACTGCCGCCGAAATGTTCTTGTGCACAATACACAAGTCTACGACATGGTCAGCCGAGTCCGCTGGAACCCAAAGGAAAGACGCACAATCAAGATACGAGAGTGCCCCGTTATTCTGGTCTTCCACAAGCATGTCGCTGAACTCGATCTCTGCGCCATCCATGTTTTGTCGGACGACGAACAACTTCGAGGTTCTCCCCCCCTGAACTCTTCTGTGGGTAATGATGTTCTTGACCTGGATAGACAACGTGTTATCCAATTCTGGGAGGACCGGCTGTAGAACGAGGATTTAATTCAAAATGCCAGTTGGAGCGCAAGAGCGATCATCTCGCCATTCTGGGGTCCACCCGGTTGATCTCATCGACATCGAACAAGTCGAGTAACACTCGTGGAGACACACTGTTCCCGACCCAGATCATCATGACCTCTCCGTTGTCTTGTACAAAAAAAAAGGTCGGCCACCGGTCACGAATGGCAGCACGGGACAGAACCCACCGAGAAGATAAACCCCGTTAGAGGTCATGAAAATATGGCTATTCCGTGTTAACGAAGGGAACTCCGTGCGGCCGGTTACTGGGTCCGGCAAGGCCACCGTATTGTTCAAGTCGTGAAGGCTCATAAGCGGTGGATACAGGTATTGGACTAGGTTTCGAACGCTCGATGCCAGCAGTTTGTGAGCGTGATAATTCCGAACGTCCGCAGAAACGAATGTATCTAATCCCGAAGGGACATTGAACGCCAGAACACCCGATGAGGTCTTGGAGGACTTACCCTTGAAAATTTTACTCTTGTTCATCGCAAGAGTGTATATCGGGAGCCCCCTGAACGCTTCGGGGATTACCAGCTATGGTGGCGAAATTGCGGTGTCAGGAACTTGGACGGCCACAGGTTGTGCCGCCTCACCTGCGATGCTGCTGATGCTTGTGCGCAATTCCTGCGGTAGCCCAACAGGGTAGCTGCACACGTCTCGGTCAAATCGTCTCGTAAATTGTGTATCGGCTTGGTAGATATCTTGGATATCGCTGTTGTGGGCCCGCCATTAACATGTCTCTTTTTGAAGGCTCTTCCCGAAGTCACAAGCACCCACCTTTGCGGAACCAATATGCGATCGCAGCATCCTCATCTGCATACCGGAACACGTTCATCGCGAGAGACACAACCGGCAACACCATATTACACGTCCGCACCATTCTCTGACCGGTTGCGGTTGTATACAGAACGGCAGACTGGATGCACGCATTCTGTCGCTCGTCAAGAGTTGTGGTGTGTCCGAAGAGTACAGTGATCGACTTGTCAGCATCCAGAACTCCAAATTCCAAGTCCGTCTGCGAACGCTGATAGAAGTTGCCGTATTGCTCGGCAACCTTGAGCCCTGAACATCAAATCAGAGGGCAATAAAAGTGGACGGAATGAAAGCCTGGAACAAACCAGTCGAACAGCGCACTCGCATCATACAATTGTAAACTGTCCTCCGTTGTATGAGGTGATCCAACTGACTGAACAGCGCATGCGAGTCTCGTTCGGGGTTAAAACGTGGGTGATAAAAGAGTTCCCCTCCAGTGACAGAGACCGGGTAACCTGCAGCGAGTCCAGTCCAATGATACACGATGACACTGCGGACAGGCTTACTGATAGACGCAACATCCAAGAAACTCAAAGGGGCCAAGAACATGCTGATCCCAATCCCCTCATCCGCGCACTCGTCAGCAATGTTTTTCCAGAAAACATTACGGGGAGAGTATAAAAGTCGCTCCTTCTCTGTCTTATAGAAGTTGCTCTCCATCTGGACGGGTTCCAACTGCCCCATACCAAGGGTCGGTATCATACCTTGGAACGCGATCGCTTGCCCACCCCGACCTGCCTGACTAGCATGATGAGTGACAGAAGCTAAACGCGAGGAAAGTGGCACGTACGAGAGCAGCTAGTGCTGCACACAGCGCAGAACCAAGGACGGACTCCCTCACGGTGGTGGTGTGGGCTCTGTCCGGTATGGCTGTCAAGGTGTCCTGAATGGCGGACCTAAGGAGACAATTAAGTGCGTTTCCGCACTGCTGCTTGTCGTCTTACCTAGCCTCGACAGGGTCAACGAAAACCTCAGGGCCCAAAGGCAGGAACACATCTTCAATATCTGGCACAGCGAGCACATCTGCAGTCCCAGATCCGCTCTGGGGCGATGGGTTATTGACGATATAGGTATCGTAGATGTTGAGATCACCCACCAGTTTGTATACATTGATTACGCAGTCATATGAGATTATCGCGATCTTGCTGCCCGCAGGGAGCTTACAAACGACGCCCTCCTCTGTCTCTTGGTATAATATCGTGCGGAGCGCATCACAAGAGCTCCTGAGGAACCCGGACTTGACAGCGTCCACGGAAATGTCGAAAGCAACAACGTAGTTCATTGGCTGAGGTGGCCTGTGCTGCCTCTTCTTCGGTGGACCAACGGACGCATAGGAAGGGTTGAGGTTTGGAGGTGGCTCAATAGCCCAGTACTCATCAGGTACGAGGAAGTCGACCGTTCCTTTGTTCAGCTCAGGCCTTTGTAGATGGTCCAAGCGCATAGAGTTGGAGTCCAGATTACAATAGTAATCGGGGTGGACTTTGGTGAGGGGTTAGCAGGCAAGGGAGTACAACTTTCCAAACCGAAACCACGCACCAATGGTTTCGTTGCCACACAGGTTGCACTTCCACTTGTTCCCTCCAGAAGTCCAAGTACACCATGGATTGATGTACCCTCTGCACGTCGGACATCTCTCCGGTCCAGCCGAACCCGTATCGACAACCGGTATCTGGTCTTCCGACGGATCCAACTCGGCAAAAGGTTGTATAACAGCGACAATAGGAACGTCAATTTCGGTCGCAAGGCTTGAGGAGTTGGGAATATTCCAAGTGGACATGCGAACGAACTTTGGAGACGAGTTTCCTTGGTCGACCGCAACAAAATCTGACGTGCACATTGGTGGGTGTTTGCCTGGTAGCGTCGGGTACATCTGACCACCTTCCCATTTTTGACGGTCCGCGTCGATTGTATCGATGATGGAAGGTATTTGGTAGGGGTCGATCGCAGCCCTCAGACCTGTACAAGTGTTGTCAGGAACGTAGTCGTGTGAGTGGTGGTCGCTATAGGACCTTTGTAGGACAAGCCAGCGCTGTGAGGGGGCTGGGGTATGTGAGAGCGATGGGCCATCGCGTATCACGACACCTGGGATCGGGAGAGCCCAGTACTGGTCAGCAGCGATCGAGGGAACACGTCGCCCGTCGTGCGGTCGGGAGGCCGATCACAAATTTTCACTTTTTTAGGTCACTGGAACGATACAACTTCGTGCATGTACATAGGCTACGAGTTCGCGAGGAGGTGTTTGTTACTGCCGTGTATATGGGCGAGGTGTGAAGGTTGTCGTCAGCTTCAGACCACCATTTCATCGACCTTCGAACGGTGAATACAAAAGCCCTATCAAGGTCACAAACAAGTCAGGAAGGAAGGACGATATCACAAGACAGCACCGACCGGTACAACCCAAGATTTGCAGCTGCAGCGTACGCCTGCCCAATCGTAGTTCCCCAGCTTCGCGCCGCACTTCTTATTCGGGCAGATAATCCTGCCGGCCATTTCCCCGTCCCCCAGGAACGGTTCCATCCATTTCATCTGATGTCGTGAAGCGAGGGAATAATTAGGACGCGGGATCACAAGGACGTACCGCCTCGACGAAGTACCCCGAACACTGTGGGTCCACCAGAATCGGTGGCGTGGTCGCAAGGGTTGGAGATGGCGTGGTACACGGAGAAAGATCAGTAGTTCGCAAGGATGCTAGTTTTGGGTTGGTGTACAACTGGGCGGAGATATTGTTGGGGTGGGCAAGCCCGCTAACACCAGGAGAAACAGGTTTCATCTCCTTCTCGGTTTCGGACCCCTCTTCTACTCCCAACGCAGATCTCGAAAGTGATTCGGATATTCCACGTCCAAAACCCGCGAGTCCATCGGAACCAAGTAGCCTGGGCGTTGTGTCGCTAAAAGATCCCTTGGAAAATCCCCCGCGGGACATTGATAGTTTACCGAGATCGCTTCCAAACCGGTCTGGCATTGACGGTCTTCTGGACTTCACATCGTTCGTAGAGGGTCGACGAGATCCCACAGGAGTGGGCGGGCTAAGTTGTCCATGATCGAGCATATGCTCTCCAGCTGCAAGTTCTTGTCTCCACGACAGGGAAGAAAATCATATCAGGTCTTTCTGTCAGTGGAGTTAACTACCTACCTGCAAGTTTTGCAACGAATCCTGCGGCGCGGAACAGGACCTGGAGTTGGTGGCACCGGATCGGATGGATTCTTTGGGAACTCAGCGAACATCTTGGTCTCCAATTCAGAACCATCTCCATCTGCAAGGTGGAAACGTTACAAGTCTTGCCCGAGATGTCAAATTCCCTGGTAGTAGATACTTACTCATAATTTCGTGCACCGCTCGTTCGAGATAAAACATACGGGTAGCCTTATCGTTTCTCGAAACTTTGTAGGAAGCGCGGTGAAACACATCGAGTTGTTTCAGGAAGCCGGGGTTTGGACTATCAGACGGCGGTTATCAGGCTGCGGCATGCTCCGGATCCCGTGGAGAGAACGTACTCAATGTCTGGACGAGACTCTCTGATGAGCTGTAGGGCAGCCTCCGTGTCCAGGTGACGAGAATACATGAGGTACGCAGCAACTATAACCGCACTACGACCTAGGCGAGAATTGAGCAACGGGAGGGATCGGAGGTGGGAGTTATCGCACTCGTTCCTGCCTGACAGTGGACGAGAACACCATGGCCCTTCTCAAGTCCAGCTTCGATGAAGGCTATGCATGCAATTAGATGGCTTAGGATGTCCTCTTCCTCGGCGTCGTCGATTTCGATCTGACGGTGGGTAAAGGTCTGTTGGAGCGATAAGGATTTAGAGCCTGAGTGTCTGACTCTTTGCGGGAGACACGGACGGCTTGAACGACCACTCTTCCTCTCGTGGCAGAGAGGATGCTGTGGATGTTGTTTTTCTTGAGATTTTCGACGTCCGCGACGCTGGCGATGCTGGCGATCCAAAGGTTTTGGGTCACCTGGTCCATAGTGGTGCTCGGGTGAGGCGCTGGCTCGGATAACGCTTGTTTACGACAAATAATCTATCAGTTGGGGACAGACGGACGCGAAGATTTCTCCGTCGATTGCCGCTGTGCTGCCCAAAGAGAAAATGAGAGATTTCTCCTTTGCCACTGTGTCCTCGGTCAAAGGCGAAATGCAGGCGAAGGCGGGTCGCTCGTTTGTGCCCAAATTGGCATTTTCCGAACCGTGTCTAAAATTCTCCCCCGCCCGCCATCCGCCGACTCCAACGCCCTCCCCACCGTTCTCCCCCGTCCTACTCTTGTATCACCACGGTTCAGATACCCCACCCCTCAAGACTCATGTATGAAGCCGGACCAATGCGACGCAAGAGTGTCGACATAGGTGGTCTGGCCCTCGCCCTCGCTGGTGGTCATGGCTGCGGCTCTGGCTGGGGAGGCTGGGATGAAGATGATATCAGCGAAGCCATGTACACATTTCTCCCCTTACATCTCCCCACGGCAACCCAATGACACTGGACACACTTGCTCTAGATACGCCGAATTTCTGAGCGACATGTACACCCAAACCCAGAGCACTGTCAACTATCATTTGGCTACCTGGTGAGCCTGCACCCGCCTGACCTCCGCCAACGCAATTTCACCGCGCCCTCCTCCAGCACTTCCCCAATAATGCTCGACGAAATGCGGATCCAGGCGATAGAAACCCTTGACAGCTGGAACTTCGAGCCCTCCAAGCTACCCGAGGAAGAGGTTCTCGTCTGCACGATTATCCTGTTCGAAACTTTGCTCTGCAAAGAGGGTATGGAGGATGAAACCAACATCTCTCTCGGTGTGCCCCACCCGATTCATACCTCACCATCAATTATTAAATCACTTTCTCAATCACAGCTCAGCTCACCACTTTCCTATCCCACCTTCGTGAAATCTACCGACGTCAGAACTCGTATCACAACTTTCGTCACGCCCTAGACGTTCTCCAGGCTGTCCACGTTTTCCTATACTCAGCTGGAGTCGTACCTCCTGTATCCATATTGATGCTTCGTGGGGGTGCAAAGACCTGGCGGCCTGGCAAATCTGTGCAATCCAATCCCTACCTTTCTTGTCTCGGGAATCGGGAATTATTTGCGTTATATATCGCTGCCATCGGTCATGATGTTGGGCACCCAGGGTTCACCAACAATTTCATGGTAACTCTACGCACGTTCCTCATCTCCGCCGTTCTCATACTCCCCGACGCAGAAAAACGCCAAAACTCCCCTGTCTGTCGTCTATGACAACAAATCTGCACTTGAGCAAATGCACTACACGTTACTGCTCTCCATTATGCATCACCATGGACTGGGTGTGCTGCTCGATCCTACGAAGCGCGGAGCATCCTTCAGGAGACTGCTCTACAAGACACTCCTGGCGACCGACATGAGCGTCCACTTTGACTTCATGTCCAGCTTTCAATCACTACTCAATGAGGCACCGCTTGACCTGTTAAAGCGACAGGTGCTCGTCTGCCAGGCACTTATTAAGTGCGCTGACATCAGCAATCCAGTCGGTGCTTACCTCTAATCCTTTGTCCAGTACTGACGCCTTCTCAGGGCCGTCCTCACTGCGTTTCAAAGCAGTGGGCGAACGCGTTGATGGATGAGTGGACCAGACAAGCTCAACTTGAACGACATCTCCATTTGCCGGCATCCGTTACGCCTTCCAACAATGATCCAGTGGTTGAGGCAAACTCGCAGGTGTTCTTCATAAGCACGTTTACCTACCCGTTGTTTGCATTGGTAGCGTCCGCCATCCCCCGTGAGTTGATTCTTGCTGTGGCATTGGGTTTAAAGGTTTTGACTCTGTCGTGTAGAATTGACTCGTTTCGCGACGCATTGTCAAGATAACCTCGACATCTGGCAACGTCGAATAGCGCAGCTCACGAACCGCAACACGCCAAAAAAACAGCCCAGCAAGCTCGCCCTTGCGCCGCCCACGACGGCGAGCGATTTTCTGACCGTCTTCCCGCTCACATTACCCCGATTGTTTCTCAACGAGGAACAACACTCGGAAAGCGGGTTTGATTCTCGTCCAAGCTCATCGCTCAGCAGCGCGGCACCGTTCGATGAAATGTCATCCCCAGGCGTCTGTCCGCCGTCGCCCGACAATCCAGCCACTGCCAATCTTTCCCCGATGCGGCCAGACACTCCAATGTCAAATGGCAACCTATCGACTCGGAGCACCACTACTAATACCAGTGAATCCTCTACGGCCATCCGTGCCGCTTACAAGGCCAGCGTACGAAAAAAGAAAAGCTTTCACAGGTCATCGTGGACACAAGGACCAGTTTCAACTCACGACAACTTCCCGATCGGTGCGCACCAGTTGAAGTATTCAGCTATTATCGACCCTTCCGTGACTCCGTCCATCTCGCCCACTTCAACATTGCCGAGCGAAACGAACAGGGTTGACGATCTCAACCATCTGGATCCTGTCCTACAAATCATCCCACCGGCATCTGGGTCATAGCACGGCCCTGCCATTTACCCAAGATTCACTCAACCTATTCGCGCTTCCGTCCTGTTGCGACGGCAACTATTTATCTATATCTCCTTACCCTCATCGCTAAAATGCTATTTCCCGTTATATTAGCAGCCAATCATGTCTCTTGCTTTGCAGTAATCGCTGTTTTGTCTGTCTGTACGCCCTGCAGCACCGATCGAGCATATGGCCCCGCTCTACCGCTCTGCCGTCTACCACAACCCCACCCACCCCCCACTCCCCCCGCCGATCGGTCATTATCCCCTGCGTCGCGAAACCCCGAAAGCCCGCTCCTTGACGCGCGTTCGATTGTTGTGGGTCCCACATACCGCTCGGTGTTTCCCCTCATCGTGGATTATTTCTCGTTTTCTCCGTCTCCCGTTTCATCGGTATTTTCCCCCGGCCGTTGTCTCGGGGCCTTCTGTCACTCTGGTTTCCGTTCCCCGATCCTTCCTGTTTTCCTTCTCTTTCGTACGATCTTTCCGCCAACATATCTCTTTTCCCTCTCTTTTCCCTCGCAGCAAACTGTATTGTAGATATTATGTTCCGATTTCCGATCTCCTTAGTAGAAGTAGCGAAACAACCCCCCCCCTCCCCCGCACACCGCATTGCACCCCCCACGTTCCACCACAGAGCACATATATATCACCTCATGTACGCACCGTATGTAGCGAGTCAGCAAAAATCACAATCAAACATCACGCACAAAACCCCGAGCACGGATGCGAAGGAGTCGCGATGCCACGGAGGGGGCCGTACGATTAGGTGGTATTACTTGGGCTTGCGTTCGATTACAAGTGTGAAGGGTGGTAAAGCGTAGTGAGCAGCTTGAACGCTGGTTCTTGCGCAGAAAAACGTGCAAAACGGGGGGGGAAGGAACACGTCGAATATTGTAAGCAGGACATATACCATACGTATCGACTGGGGAGTAGTCCACACATCCACACACCAAAGGGAGAAGAGGACGGAAAACACTATTTCGACAACAGATGAAGATAGATGCGAGAGGATAAGGTGAAATCGAGAGAAACGATTCGCTTAATGCGAAGTGGAGTGTCTGATTATTTCGACTTGCGGATGGCAGCACGTTCCTGAGGTGACTTCTTTGCGAGATCCAATGGCTTTATGGATGGCCTTTTGGATTTCGTTGGTGTCGCGATCGGTCTTGGCATGTTAGAAGGCGTTGCAAGCGCGGAGGTGGGGAGCCGCTCGTTAGGCTGCGGCTTCTTCCTAAACTTGAGAGACTTCAAGTCTGAAGCATTGGTTTTAGGCAACTGCACCGCAGTGTGTTTTGACGATGAAGCAGAGGGAAGAACCGTAGCGGACGTAGATGTGTGGGCAGCATTCGCTCTTTTCCACATGTTTTCGTTTGTGGGTTTATGTTTCTGGTTCACTGCGGGGGCGCCAGAAGCGCCGTTGATGCGTCGTTTCTTCCGGGGGTGAGGGTTGTTCGTCTTTTCGGATATCGACGATGTCGCTGAGGCCGAAGTCGACAGAGAGGGTGGAGGTCCCTTGGAGACATTCTGGCATTTATCTATACCATACATCAGAAAAAAACGAAGGGAGAACTTGTCACTTTGACTCACGAATGCCACTTGAGGTCCTCTTGATACCTTGAACAGGAGCGGGTGGCGGTAACATAGACGGCCCAACGGTCCGCGAGTTATCCCGAACGATAGGGTGTTTCAGTGGTCCGCTCTGCGCAGCTGGAGCAATGGTTACGAATGAGCGGAACGACATAGGGGATGAGAGCAATGACCCACTAGATGACGTAGGGTTCGCCTGCACCCGCTTGACTGCATCATTGAAGGGTATTCTCCGTCGCTCACAACTCGTAGACGTCGGTGCAAACAAATTTACTGCCTCTACGACCGGTGCTTGGGGAGAAAGGGGTGTATTTTCGGAGAGTACCCGTTTTGGGAGTGTCTGGTTTGTCTTTCTGCTAATATTGCAAGTATCTTGCAAGATATCTGGCGAGGAGTAAGCTCTATGGTATCAGCCCGGCGGACGGGGGAAGCTGACCATCCGGAATAGGCAAATCACGCTTCTCAAGTGGTGGGGAAGGCAAAGAGACAGGGAAACCACCTTGAGCGGCTGGGGCAGGAGGGTGAGGCTCGATTTGCGCAGTGGGACACAAAGTATAGGCTTACCAGGGGTTGGGTAGGCGGACGCGGGCGGTCGGCAGATATGATTTTCCCTCTCGAGTCGGGCTGAAAACAGACATCTGCCTCTTGTCGAGGGACATGGACAACGGGCGTACCTGCA
>Ga0307517_10001085_pt1 | contig 46045 bp, 28 predicted proteins | sample 23_EM_MG_FD_194515 | JGI IMG/M metagenome (GOLD analysis project Ga0307517, IMG submission 194515) | Populus trichocarpa ectomycorrhiza microbial communities from riparian zone in the Pacific Northwest, United States - 23_EM | ecosystem: Host-associated > Plants > Roots > Unclassified | place...
ATACTCTTCAAGTTCATAGTGAGTGAGAGAGAGAGAGAAAAAATAAGAGTGAAACTGGAGCACTGTTAACTCCACCCAGAGCACAAATGAGCTCGTTTGTCTAGATATATATCATATAGTTGAGATAGGAGATTATGATGTTTATTCTTTAAAGAAAAAAAACTGGCAGTTGAGATTATGTGATACTTACTGGTTGCTCTACTTATTGTCTGGTTTCCCATGCTGACAACTTCACCTATAATTTAAGAAGTTTACAGCACACGGATATTATTGACCCTCTACAAAGTAATTATATACTGTGTTGATTTGTCCAGCCAAGTGAATCCAACACATATGCTGATATAGAGGCAGTTTACGAGTTTCTTCAGACTCAGTATGGAGTCAGTCAGGAAGACTTAATTTTGTATGGGCAGTCAGTTGGTAGCGGGCCAACATTGCACTTGGCGGCGAAGTTGCCAAGGCTGAGAGGTGTAGTTTTGCACAGTTCCATTCTTTCTGGTCTCCGTGTGCTCTGCCATGTGAAGTTTACATTTTGCTTTGACATCTACAAGGTAAGCAGGTTAACTTGGTCGTTGCTACTTATTGAAATCCTAATGGTTTATTGACTAATGAGCACCATGTCTTTGGTTCTTCTATCCCTGCTGCCATTTTTAAGACATGCACTTGTCTTGTAAATGCAGAATGTAAACAAAATTCGGAAGGTGAAGAGCCCTGTTCTAGTGATACATGTAAGCATCTTTTCTTCCTGTAGTCTTCTTTAGAAACTCTTTATCATGCTATCATTCTGCTGAGACCTTGGTTCGCCAAGCAAATCCTTTTTTAAAGGGTGCCCAGTCAACTGATTGTACGAGAGCTTGAGAATACATTGAGATCTGAAATGCTTTAATATGCATGAGGTCAGCCTGTCCAAGCTGATTGAGATTTCTGGAATTTGTAATTTCGATCAATACAATGCCGAAGTTTGCAATCCAAGAACATTAAATGGAATCCTTTTCTGTTACAATGACCATAAATAGTAATGCACAAAACATAATAAATTAAATTTAATGAGTGTCTTTGAGCACTCATTATCATTATTTTGGATTGATTAATTAGGCTAAATGCCATAATTAATTGTGTTGGTAATATGTTGGCTTATAAGCTATTGAAGTAATAGTGATTGGTACCATCTTCACTTTTTAACTTTTGCTATAAACCACCAAACACCTACTAAGTTAAGTCAACTTGATTCATCATCAAAGGTTAAGTTAAAATCTAGTGAAAACAATCTACTTTGTTCAATTTTAAGGATGGACACCCCGTAAAATATTCTGTCGGTGTAAAAGTTGTGTTTCTATCTATACAAATATCACTGTTTGATATTTACTGAGAGGAAAGTATTGTTGGCTAGTGTCTTGTTGGAGATTTTAGATTTGTCGGTAATTTAATCGGTGATTTAAAAGATAGGTTGACATAATATTAGCATCGATGATAAAAATAGATGACGATCAATTTTTTTGTCAGATTATTCATTAGTTAATATTATTGGGAAATCACCGACTAACAAATTGTCGGTATATATCATGTATAATCGATTAATGCACAATTAGAATCACCGTCAACCATGTTCTGTCTGTGAATCTGTAGGTTTATATCAAAACAGTTAATAACTCTGTATTTCTCCGAGAAAAATGGATTTATTGTACCGACTAACACACCAACATAATTTTTATGTTTGTCGATGTTTTAGTAATTTTTTTTAAATGCTATCAAATAATTTGACATTAAATAGCATTAAACAAAAAAAAATTAAATTAAAGAACATATTTAATATTATTAATTTAACTGTACAAATTAATAGTATCGCCAACATAATATTTTTTTATTTTTTTAATTATTTTTATTTTATTGGTAATTACTACAAAATATTACTTTGAAAATTTATAAGAGAAACGTTCCGTCGCTATTAACAATATCACCAACATAATTTTTATTTTTATTTATTTTTGAATAAATGGTGCTTGATGTACACATGAATTGATTGTTATAGTGTAAAAAATGCAAGAGATGTGTCTCCCTTAGAGATGTTTACTCTCGAGATTCCCACCTGAAGGTCCACGTCTAGTCGTGAAAACAGATATCTATGGTCGATTCGATTCTACAAAGAGTGGATTCGCCCAGTATGTTAGCAAGTAATTGGAAGGTTGCAGGTGAATAGATAACAAATTACGTGTGTATTTTGTTTTTGTTCTAACTTATGGCCTACTTTTGGTTTTTTGAGAAGTTTTTTGTGCTAGTGGATGCTCATCAGTAACGCCTATATTTTGATACAAGACTGGGGTTGATAAAAAGAAAATAGCTACATAATTTCTCCCTTTAATTAAGTAGATGTTCGAACTATTGTAACCTAATGGTAAATTTGTTCACAATTACTAGATCCAGGTCTTTCATGCCTGGTTAAAAGCTGATTCAATTTTATAGTATTGACAGTAGAGCCTCGTCGTCTCTCTTTTTCTTTCAACCTATCTCCTTCCCATTTTCAATGGTAAACATGGTTTCATTTCGTTTCTGAGAGAGAAAAGACCTTACCGAGTTCCAGAAACTAGTTGCAGTGATTTCGTGGTTAGGGCTATTAAGGATGTTACATATCAGAATCTATCAAGTTTCAGCACTAAACTTGTTTCGTAGTTAGGGCTATCAAGGATAATATCAGAATCTATCAAGTTTCAGTGCTAAACAGTTAAGTTGATCGCATGGTTGGGGTCTGTTATAGGCTTTTGGAATTAGGATTTACTCTCTCCTTAACTGCATGTGTGCTTATATACATGCATATTCCAAGTGCTTGAGAGGATGTTTACAAAATGTTGCTTTGTCTCTTGTTATTTCATGCTAAATCACCAAAGTCATTGCTATTCTAAATTCCCATGTGCAAAGGCGTGTCATCCTCTGAGGTTCACTTTTAAGCATGTCGACAATTTCATCTGGCTTAAACTAGGCTGACCAATTCTGACCACGAAACTTTTATGATGCTCTTTGCATCTGAACTGTCTGAAGCAGGTTTTGAGATGGGTTGCATTGTATGTTTTACAGGGCACAGAGGATGATGTTGTGAACTGGTTACACGGTGATGGGCTGTGGAAAATGTCAAAAGAACCGTACGAGCCTTTATGGATTGAAGGAGGAGGGCACTGTAACTTGGAACTGTATCCTGATTACATCCGCCATCTCAGCAGGTTTATATACGAAATGGAGAATATAACCGCAGAGATCCATCTCCAAAAGATCAGGCAGAATCTCCGTATAAAACCTAGGTCTGAGAATGCTTCCAACAAGTGCTGTGGGTTCAAACTGTGGCGACCTAAATGCTCAGAATGTTTAAGATCCAGGTGCATAAAATGCTGGTGGCGTCCCAAGTGCACACAAAGCCGGAGACCCAAATGTTCAAGTTGTGTTGCATGTTGCTGGCGACCCAGATGCCCTAAATGTCCAATACACGGTTGCTGCTGCAGAATAAGTTGTGCGCCATGGAGATGCTATTTGGGAAAACACAGTGGGATAAATGGAAAGCAGGATGGCTGACAATGTTAATCAGCATGGTTGTATAGATTGCTGAACTCACAAACACTTCTAATCTTGTGCATTAGTGTCCAAAACATGGGGAAGTAGTGTGATATGTTTATTAGAAAAGATATTATTGGATGTTGTTCTTGGTATGCTCTTGCATGGAAATGAAGATTTTATACTAAGATTTTTCATGAAATACTATTTAAAACACAAACAACACCGAAATATTCAAGCAAGTATAGCTGAGAAAAGAGAAAGATGAAAAAAGATATAAACAAAGCAATAGCAAAACTACCTTTCGATCGCCAGAGTGGATGGAAATTGGATCAGCAACATTATTATTGGGGGAAATGAAAATATTTTATGAGCCTAACAATGTTAATAAATCTCGGGATGCATATATCGTCAATTAATTCTCTCGTTGTTTCTTTTTCAAAACATAATTTTCCTACGTACCAAACACCAAAAAAATTAATTTCAAATAGTTTTCATTAACTTAACCAAAAAATGAAAATAAAATATTTTGCATGTAATAAAATATAAGTTATTTGGCCTTAATTTAACGTTGGTGTACTGATAATTTAATATCATGTGGAACAAATTAATTAGCTAACCAACTCAATAGGTTAGATTTCTTTCTTTTGGATATTCTAAAAGATGAAAACTACTCATAAATAATTAGCCGCAGAGCCCATGGGGAGGTCTGGTTCGATACAAGTATTTTTGTTCTGCATGTTGAAGGGATTTACATAATTTATGATGGAAATCACTGAATTAATTTTTTTTAAAAATAAAGGTAATGTGCTAAAATCTTAACAACTATATAATATCCTACGATGTTAACATTAAAAAAAAACATTCCATGATGTTTCTGGATGAAATGACTCTTTAATTATATAAATTAACTGTGGCAAGTCGATCATCAAGTCGTTGTAGTATAGTGGTGAGTATTCCCGCCTGTCACGCGGGTGACCCGGGTTCGATCCCCGGCAACGGCGATAGTTTTTGTTCTTTCGCTTTTATTAATGTTGGGCCCGACTTACTCTTAAGCTAACAAATCATTATTATTGTTTATGGAAAGAGCTGTTTGAGATCATGATTGTTTTCTAGAGGATTTTTTATATTAAAATAATATTTGTTTTTTGAAAAAATATTTTTGATATTAATAAATTAAAAAATATTTTTTTATAAAACATCATTTAGGTAGCGATACCGAACAGCCAGTGTATTGGAGAAAACAACCGGAGCAGCAGGGTATAGACACCCTCTGACGTCATTCTCATTGCAAACAGCAAGCATGACTGAATCCTCTAGGCAAAGATGATTAACTTCAGCATTAGAATACCAGAACACTCTGAAAAACAATCATATCAGATAATTGAACAGTTTCCCACATTTACTCGTCTCAAAACAAGCGCAAGAATACACATCGAGTTCGAAGCTGACGTTTTCCGATAGTAATAACATATCAGCTTGATGAAAGCTTCCCCTTCCATGTACACTGCTGACAAGTTGAAGCTGCTCTAGCAAAGGAATACTGGGTAGAGACGCTGGTAAATAGTCTTCACCTGCACTAGACGTTCCCAGCATTGACCATTGAAAATGATTAGGGTATAGTAGACCTTGATTCTCATGAGTTGTTTGGGTGTAATAAGATTGATATGTTGATTGCAATGGCTGTTGTGTTTGCAACTACAGTTGCTTACTGGAAGATGCTGGAAATGCATCGCTTGGTGCTGAACCTTGTGTCTAAGGAAAATATAGAGCATGGTTTTCCCTTGGAAAATATAGAGAAAGTGACCTCGCAGGAGATAGAAACTTCTCCACTGAAATTGCAGAAGGAAATGCATGTGCTGGAGTCACATTTGCAACAGCGGGCAACCCAGATATAGACGGTGGCAAATCAATTGGCCGGAACAATGGTGCTAAAGTTTTCACCTTTGCATGAAGAAATTCCTAAATATAAAAATTGCATTCTTTTCCTGGTAATTAACAATCCTTCTCTTTAGTAAAAGCTTAACAAATTAACAATTCTCGCCCAGCAAGAATGCAAGAAGGGCAGCTTACTTGATCAGTACTCAACTCCTGTCAAAACTTAGAACCTCGATAGTTGTCTTTAATGGAATGTTTCAAAGCACTCTCAGCAAGAGGTACGCAGTCACTGACTATCTTAAACGGCACCTAAATCAAGGAAGCAATAATTAACAACAAATAATAAAAAACTGAGCGTTCACACAATTAAACAGGTTCAATTTCTTAGCACATGACATAAGGTTAAAAAATGGAAAAAATAATATGGCACAGAATCTAGATAAATATGCTAGGAGAGTCCTAGCTAGAAAACAATTATGGAACATTTGATCGATCGCATTTACCAACCCACGATCCAATCAATCCCAGAAACTTTTAAGATAGACATGATCAGATATAAAATCCCATTTTAAGTATAAGATAGACAATATCTGATATAAAATTTTATATAACTTCAAATGATACCAGATTAAATGATACCTCAAATGCAAGTCTTGTTTAAGGAGTGACTTTACTTAAAACTCAAGCCTCAGTTTTGAATATTCAAGTTCTTTCATCGTTGAAAACTTCAAATAGAAGTGGACTTTCTTTGCTGACAAGCTTTAGGCCCTTGTTAATCCTGTAAAATAAGTATTTCGTGGAATGAGAGACACTTTAATATTTAAATCAGCTTTATTTAAATCAGTTTTGAGTGTTTGTTGATTTAAAGATAAACAAATAAAAATTATAAAAAGAAGTTTTGTTTCACTTCCAAGTAGTTTTTAAGATCCTCAAGTACTCTCCCTTGCATGTTTGTGATCATACAGAAATTTTCTACGACTCATCTTTTCCAAAGAGCGGCAAGGCAAGCGTCTGTGCCTTTCCAAGAATATGATTAGATGCGGTAATACATGTGTCATGGCGAGTTTTGGTTGGTTTAGAGAACTATACCTGATTTATTGTGTTTCTCCTTCAATAAAATTATGCCGGCATGAAAACAAATAGAATTTATAAGATTGTATGCAAAAAATAAATAAATAAAAAATATTGTCCGGGTTTTTCCATTGCTAGGCGGCACCCAATGACGTGCCCAACTGCCTAGCTACATCATCTTGTATCAAAAGGAGTTTATTTAATTATGAGAGGTAGTCAATTAATTAGGTTTTGAATTTATTTTTTTAATGATGATGAATTTAAATCTTTTTAGAATTATTAAAAATTTAAATAATTATTTATTTCAAAACCTATAAAATTACTCGAGATGATAAGCTAACCAAACACTCTAAAAAAAAAATATCCTTTAGCAAGTAAAGAACGTGGAGGTTGATTTGTAAAAAGAAAAACTTCATCAGTACACTTGCAGATTTACCATTTACCACTCATAATGTAACAGCACTCGCTCATGCTTTGAAATTTATACCAGTTTTATTATCCATAAGATCCCATGCAGTCGCTACAATATCAATATTTTCTCGCCGGCCTGTGCTTGAAATTTCCCATGAAATGCAGCTGGTTCCAGATCATCAACAGCAGTGTAAATTCCGTAAAGCCTCTTCACACCAAAATCAAATAGAAAGAGCTTTGTACCCGCTTTGATTTTCAAAACTATATCTAAATTTTCCCGATGCAGCCCAAAAACACGATACTCAGGTTTAGTTTCTCCACTGCACAAAAATATAAATCCAGTTATCTTTTCTGTACATTAATCCATCATTACATATCTCTTCCCTATCTTCTAACGAGCACTTGAACAGCGAACCTCTCCGCCCTGCCACAGGTAAGTAAAACACAGCAATGTAATAGTCAATTCATTTTCCTACAGATGCAGACACGCATCGACCAGACAGAGGAGGAGTCATAAAAATTTGTGTTGAACAGAACTTGAGTTAAACTCAGCAATCATTCTCATCCATAACGTCTTGCAAATTTGCTAAAAAGCAAGACTGACTCGATAACACAACATGAGAAAATATAAAATTCACTCTGGCGTGCCCTGCTATATAGCAATATATCATGTTAAGAAGACACAGCCCTCAATGTTTTTACTAGTATCATATCATGCAAACTGCAAAACCCTATCTCTATCAACTAAATTTGTTGAAAATAAACCCTCAAAATATATAAATGAAACCGAACATAGAAACCGAGTGTCATTAAAAAAAATACCTGGAAATCCAGCGACGGAACTGCGAGAATAACGAAAGTTATTAGGGAGTCTTTTTCAAGAACTGGGTTTCGTATAGGCAAATTTCCTGGACTGATTTTGGTTGTAAGAAGCTGGAACAAGTCTCGTGAGAGTGGTGACGTACAAAGGATTTGTGAATTTTTTTTTTAAATAGCATCCAGCAAGAGATTAGTAAACTTAATTACATGCACTCCATTGAGGACCAGATCAAAATTAAATATTTTTTAAAAAATATAAGCGTTGTTAACATATTTTTTGTTGAACTAAAAAATCTTAATAATATTTAAAAATAAAAATATATAATTCACATATTTAAAATAAACTTTTTAACATATTTAAAAATGAAAATATATAATTCACGCTAGCCTTTTTTTTCACACAAGATTACACGAACATAAAAATCACACCGAAAATCTTAATAACATAAATACAATGATTTATATATCACTATATTATGGTAGTAAGGATATCAATGATAGAACAATGTTCATCACTTGCCCCATCATTTAATAAGGTGTGTGAATGTGTGTCTTGAAATCCTGACGAAAGGAAAATGCCCTGAAAAAAATCTAAAGTTTCCTTATTCTCTTCACTGACTTTATTACAAAATCCTCAGAGGTCTCGCTTTCACATCCTTTCCTTCAATACCCCAATCGAAGGGAAACAAAAACATCGTCGTCGTCTTAATCATTACAAGCGTTGAAACTGTAAATTCTCTCGCTTTCCATAATAGGAAATTTTATTAATCCTCTCCAAAAGCCAACAACAGGGGGGCAGATCATTTTTGGAGAGACCCTGCATTGTTTTTGTTTTTGGAGAGACATTATTGGTATGGGTGTTGATATGATAGGTTTCAATAAAGAAATGATGCTGGTGGCTTGAGGCTTTGAATTGGACCTGGTCCCTCTGTTTTCTTTTCTTGGGTTGTTCAAATAGGGACGCTTTGTAAGAAACTTTCTTATTAATTTACCTTTTCTGTTTACTCTGTTTCTCAACTACTTTCCCCAGACTCTGTGTTCTTCATAGACACAACTTTTTTTCCCTTTCCCTTTTTTTTTTGGTCAACGTTATCAGTGGTCTGTTTAGTTCAATATTGTCTGCTAAGGATTTGCACAGCCAGCAACATGGCTGCTGCTGATCCATACCATCTAAGAAGAGCACCCACAATTCACCACTATAGTAACTCAAGGGAGGATCTTGATAGTGAAATTGGCAGTGTAGAATTTGTTACCTATACAGTCCACATACCGCCCACACCTGATAACCAAGCAGTGGAAATCCCTGCAGAGAATGAAAAGAAGATGGAGAGGAGTTTCACGTCGAATTCTATGTTTACAGGTGGGCATAATTGCGCTACTCGTGCGCATTTGAAAGAAAAAACGATCGAGTCCCAAACAAGCCATCCTCGAGGGGCAGGTGCAAACGGGTCGTTTTGTGCGGTGCCAGGCTGTGATGCTCAGGTCATTGCTGATAAACGTGGCGTTGATTTAGTACCTTGTGAATGTGAATACAAGATTTGTTGGGATTGTTGTAAGGATGTCCTGGCTACTGGTGACGGGATATGCCCTGGTTGCAAAGAACCTTATAGGAGTCATGATGTGCCCGAGTTGCATAGCAGGAGGTTATCTTTCGGTAAATCCAGTAAAGCCTTGGCCAAGAGCCATAGTGGTGAACTTGATTATTCCCAATATTTATTCGATTCAATGACGAATTATGGGTACGGAAATGCTTTGTGCCCAACTGATGGTGTGAAGGGCAATGATGAGGGTACTAGTGGTGTCCCGAAATCTCTTGTTGAGAAACAATGGAAACCCCTTACCCGTGAATTGAAAATATCTACTAAAGTTATTGCTCCATATCGGTAAGAACACCAATTCTCTTCTCATATTCTCTTTTAGTTACTCTGCGCTGTGATTTTTCTTTTCTCTCTGCCCTTGCATATTTGGAGTGGTGAATAAATGATACAGAGCTTCAGGAGGAGGTTTTTCATCCGTTCTTGTAACGTAAATTTGCCGGTTGCGTTTTCAAGTCGTGCGTAATTTCTAGGGATAAAACAATTTGTTTTCTGAAACTGATTTTACATCATTGCAATGTATTGGGTGGTAAATAACAGGGAAGTTAAACAAAGAGTTGCAGAACAGCAAGAGATGTCCTCATAATCAGTCTTGGATAATGAATCTTCTCAACATTTGACTAATTTCTATGAATTGAAAGGTTCTACATTTCTTGGTTTCTTTGGTTAGGAATAATTTAGTTCATCTGCGTTGGTGGGCATGTGGACTATATAACCTTTGGAGTTTAAATCGCTATATAACTCTATAGGTTTTGGGATCACCTTGCATTACTTTGGCTTCAGTTCCATCTTTGATTCGCTATATATACTACAACTTCCACAGTTTCAGCAAATTTTAAAGATTCCTGCTTGTTTTTCTTTGGTTATCATTTCACGAAATGATTGTTCTGAGTTTATGTTTACTTATTTCTGAGAGCTTTCTCTTTTCACATGTGAGCTCTATGATTTTATAATTCATGCACTCTGCTGAACTATTCTTGCAGGCTTCTAATCCCTGTCCGAATGATTGTTCTTGCATTATTCCTGCGTTGGAGGGTCTCAAATCCTAATGAAGATGCAAGATGGTTGTGGGGCATGTCTATAGTTTGTGAAATCTGGTTTGCTTTTTCTTGGCTACTTGACCAGCTCCCGAAGCTTTGTCCAATTAACCGTGTTACTGACCTTGATGTTCTGAAGGAGAAGTTCGAAACTCCTAGTCCAAGTAATCCAACAGGAAAATCTGACCTTCCTGGCATAGATATCTTTGTTTCTACTGCAGATCCAGAGAAAGAACCACCCCTTGTTACTGCAAACACCATTCTGTCTATTCTTGCAGCTGACTACCCAGTTGAGAAGCTCTCGTGTTATGTTTCTGATGATGGAGGTGCTTTGCTAACTTTTGAAGCCATGGCAGAGGCTGCTAGTTTTGCCAGCTTGTGGGTTCCATTTTGTAGGAAACATGAAATTGAGCCTAGAAACCCAGAATCTTATTTCAATATGAGAAGAGATCCTTACAAGAATAAAATCCGCCCAGATTTTGTTAGAGATAGAAGGCGGGCAAAACGTGAGTATGATGAATTCAAGGTTCGAATTAACGGCCTTTCTGATTCAATTCGCCGCCGATCTGATGCCTATAATACTCAAGAAGAGCTAAAGGCAATGAAAAGATGGAAAGAGAAAGTAGATGACGAACCAATGGATAGATTGAAGATCCCAAAGGCTACCTGGATGGCTGATGGAACCCATTGGCCTGGCACCTGGACAGTTCCAGCACCTGAGCATACTAGGGGTGATCATGCCAGCATCTTACAGGTAAGATTACTTGTTCTAAAACTTACATTAGAACTTCTAATGAATTTATTACAGCAACTATTTTTTTTTTTGGTTGTTGAACATAACAGACACAAAGCATCCATTAATTTCTCATTGCATCTTGCTTGCTATATAGAATGTTATTTCCCTTGATTTCACAGGCAAAAGTTATAGGTTTAGTGTTGCTAGAGTTCCATTGTAAATGCATTACTTGCCCAACATGCTAGTTAGTAACTTCATTGAAATTTATTTATATGTTTATATGGAGTGAGATTGTATGTGTTGAATAACAGGCTGAACATTTAACTACAGGTAATGTTGCAGCCTCCTAGTGATGAACCACTAAAAGGAATAGCAGGGGATAGCAAATCCATGAACCTATCTGAAGTGGACATTCGCCTTCCTGTGTTGGTTTATGTTTCTCGTGAAAAGCGACCTGGTTATGATCACAACAAGAAGGCTGGGGCGATGAATGCACTGGTTCGAGCCTCCGCTGTTATGTCTAATGGACCTTTCATTCTTAACCTTGACTGTGACCACTACATATACAACTCCCAGGCATTGAGAGATGGCATATGCTTCATGATGGACCGGGGTGGGGAAGGCATTTGTTATGTTCAGTTTCCTCAGAGGTTTGAAGGAATTGATCCATCTGACCGCTATGCCAATCACAACACTGTTTTCTTTGATGTCAACATGCGGGCCCTTGATGGGATACAAGGTCCAGTATATGTTGGAACAGGATGCCTCTTTCGTCGGACTGCCTTCTATGACTTCGATCCTCCAAGGTATGAAGATCATGGCAGCTGCTTCTTCGGCCGTCACAAGAAGGCTGCCGTTGCTTCTGCCCCAGAAATCAGCCAATCTCATGGAATGGAAGATGCAGAGAATCAGGAAATCAACGCTCCTCTTATTCCTAGAAAGTTTGGAAATTCAAGTTTGTTTCTTGATTCGGTAAGGGTGGCAGCATTTCAAGGTCTTCCCCTCGCAGACAATTCACATGTCAAATACGGACGACCTCCTGGTGCTCTAACTGGTCCTAGGCCCCTACATCTAGCCACAATTGCTGAGGCAGTGAATGTCATCTCTTGCTGGTATGAAGATAAAACTGAATGGGGCCAATCCGTAGGGTGGATTTATGGATCTGTAACTGAGGATGTTGTCACTGGGTATAGGATGCATGGACGAGGCTGGAGATCGGTTTATTGTGTGACTGAGAGGGATGCATTCCGTGGGACTGCCCCTATTAACCTTACTGATCGACTTCATCAGGTTCTCCGGTGGGCGACTGGCTCTGTCGAGATATTCTTTTCTCGCAACAACGCCCTTCTGGGTGGCCCTAGGTTGAAGCTCCTGCAGAGGATTGCCTACCTCAATGTTGGAATTTACCCTTTCACTTCTATATTCCTCGTTGTTTACTGCTTCATTCCCGCATTTTCACTCTTCACCAATCAGTTCATCTTTGCGTCTCTAACTGTCACATTCCTAGTATACCTCTTTATCATCAGCGTGACCCTTTGCATTCTTGCTGTGCTTGAGATCAACTGGTCTGGAATTGAACTGGAGGAGTGGTGGAGGAATGAGCAGTTCTGGTTAATTGGAGGCACAAGTGCGCATCTTGCTGCCGTGCTCCAGGGGCTACTGAAGGTGATTGCAGGGATTGAGATTTCATTCACATTGACATCTAAATCAGCTGGAGATGATGCTGACGATGAGTTTTCTGATCTCTATCTATTCAAATGGACATCTCTTATGATACTACCTTGCACAATCATTATGACTAACTTCATTGCAATTGCAGTCGGTGTTTCCCGAACTATATATAGCGAAGCCCCTCAGTGGAGCAAGTTACTTGGAGGTGTGTTCTTCAGCTTCTGGGTCCTGGCTCATTTCTACCCCTTTGTAAAAGGGCTTATGGGAAGACGTGGGAAGACACCCACCATCATATACGTTTGGTCGGCTCTCCTTTCGATTTGTATTTCATTACTTTGGGTTGCTATTGACCCTCCATCAGGAAATAATCAAATCGGGGGACTATTCCAACTCCCATGAGTTTCCTTTTTCTGCCATCTCTAATGTGGGTTGCATACAGATTTCATCATGGACTTTTTGTTGATCGCTAGCATAGTTTTGATGTTCATACAGGGTGTGGATTGTTTATACAGTAATACATTCATTCTTTACAGATTTTCAGATGTAACTTCAGAAACTGTTGTGATTAATACCTTGCCCTTCAATGATTTAAAACTTGCAATCTTTACGTTTCTTTCTACTTTTCATTGCGGAATTGATACGGGCACATTTTTCTCCCTACATCTTTGGTTTTATTTCTTCTTCCGCAGTTTGACTGAGAGTCTTTGAGATCAAAGATCATTGCAAGGGAGCATGTTGTAGAAAGATTTGTGTTTCCTAAAACTAGCAGCATGCGCTTAGAAGAAATTTAATGAAATGAAGAGGGACAATGATCATTATTTCCTCCTTTCCATTGCAATGTATGTGCTTCATTGCATGAGGGGAAGGATTTGGAATTGTTTAGATAGTCTATCGAACTTGTTTCAGGTCAGATTGTTAGCATCTATCATCATCCTTGTTGCTTCCATTTTTTTCCTGATTCCCTCTGACAGCGAAATTGTATCTTAGCGACTCTAGTCTCGGAGTACAGGTTTCTGCGTTTTAGTGCTTCACTGGTGTGTGTTTGGTATCTTGTTGGTAGCGCATGCACGGAGGAGAATTTTTTTCACAATATTATTAAACTCAATTAAACAACAAGGTGATTTATTGATCTAGCCTTATATCATGTTGAGTTTTTAAATAAATTAAAGGAGAATTAATCTAATATGACTTAATCAGTTTAGTGAATGTATTCGTAATTGAAATAAAATCTAGTTTGTTTTTTTATTACAAAAATTAAATAAATAAAAATATTAATTTAATTTTTTTATTAAAAAATTAGAACAATAACGTTTTAAATTGTCTTAGGCCAAACTGGGTTGCCCCATATAGATGGGCTCTGCCGACCTGGTCTTGAATTTGTTTTGCTTACGTTGTTTGCCCTTTGCTTTTAAAAAAAAAATAAAGCAAATGATATGTAGTGTGATTGTCTAGATTTCAACTGTCAGAGGTAGTTATAAAATTAGAATGGGATTTTTTAGATTTAAAAATTTATTTTTCAATATATTTTTATCTAAAAAATTTTAATAAATATTTTTAAAACCTCACTAAATTAATTTATCAACTCAAAACACTCATAAATTAGCTTTTAAATGCAAAATTAAACCAAAGAGAAACTCTCTCTAAAACCTAATCTATTTTTTCTAGCAAAACAAAAGTTCAAAAACACTGTAATAAAACTCATCTCGTCAAGAAAAATATATTGACATCAAATTTGATTTTTTTGTTAATGAAATTTAATCTATTGATTTTTTCTTTCTCCTCCACTATTCTTCAACTACTTTCTCTCCTCTCTTATAACCTAGAGATTAAAATATGAGAAAAATTAAATTCTAGATTAAAATAGAAAAGTTTTAAAGTAAAGAGAGAGAAAAAATAAAGTTGAAAATTTCTAAATGCCAAAATTTCTTAAAAGGTGTTAAACATTATATATAAAAAAATAATGTATATTTGCCACTCTATCAATTTTGGTGTCCATATTTATAATTTTTGGAAGCAACAATTTTTTTTTTTTTAAATCAAGTATCAATCTAATGTCATAGCTTTTTCTTGAAGCTATGATAACCCAATAAAAAAACAAAACAAAACAAATCATCAATTCTAATATTTAGAAAACACAATATTAAAGAACAAAATTGAAAAAAAAATTATGCCTATATAAAAAAAATGACATTAAAGAAAAGAAAAGAAAACAACATTACAATCCACAATAATTTTACTCATATGCTACAATATAATCCACGGTAAAAATATCTCTCTTTTAGGTTTTTCTTAATTAATATCATCAAGAATGTACTGTTTTTAGTGTTGGATTTTTTTTTTTTAATTTGATAGGTTTATTGTTGGAATTAGGGCTTAAGCTTCTCATCAGTAATATTCACCAATGATGATCTTAATCATATAATTAAAGAATGCTGATATTGCACTCAACATATAATTAAAGAAACTTAACATTAATTAGGTGGTTTTAATTACTTCCCTTTCAAGTTAATCATATTCATTAATTATGAGATTTTGACCTTGTTTGTATGCTGGCATTGTACTCAACATGGCGGTGGATTTTGATTAATTTTAGGTCACACATATATATGATTTTATGTTGAACTTAAAGCCTACAGAGATTCAAAATATTAACAAATTTGTTTTTTTATATATAAAAAAAAATAACCTCTAAGAGTTAAATTATGATATTGAGATGCATAACCCTTACCTTCTCTCAAAGATGTAAGAATTTAAAGGTTAAATTATGATACTAAAAGTTATGAATCAACATGAAGAAAATTTATAAAATATTTGAAACCTGCGAAGAAGAAAAAATAAAAAATAAATGATTTTTCAATTTCAAAACCGCAATCTAACTTGATTTTGGAACTTCTTTTTGCCGTGTCCTCAACCGGATGTTTCTTTAGGATTTCAACTAGATTTATTACTCGTAAAATCTTTAAATAATATTTTTTTCGTGTCTAATCTTTAAAATTCACAACTCGTAAAATCTTGGGTTCAGGTTCAATCAAGGAGCTTAATTCTAAACTAATTTAATTTTAAATAATGAAATCATAGAGAAAAATATTAACCAAAAAAATTGCAAAAGCAAAAAAACCAGCAACAAAAAAAAGGTTGATAAAAAAAATCCAAGGAGGATGAAATTTGAAAACAAAATGATCCTAAACAAAATAAATAGCAATTAAAATAATGATCAAATTTAAAAAATAAAAAAAATCATTGGAGTGAAATTGAGAAGTATTTGTAATTTAATAGATTATTTATAAATTAAAAAATGACAGGGGTGTAATTGAGAAACATTTATAATTTTATACATTATTTATATATTAAAAAATAATAGGGGGTGAAATTAGAAAATATTTGTAATTTTATAACTTATTAAAAAAATAATAATCAAAAGTATAAGAATCAAATGTGAAGAAGAAAAAATTAAAAGGTTTGGTATGAAATTTTAATAGATGGCGCTAAATTTAAGGATGAGAGAGAGAAGAAGAAGGAAAAAAAAATGAATGGTCGTCGACGCCAAACCAAAAGCGCTTCTGATCCATATGTCGCCCCATCTTTTAGAGAGTGCCAAGATCTTTCAAACATCACCTCGAAAGGCGGAGTTTGGTGGTCGAACGGCCTGGCATACACCACTCGAATGGCACGAGGGTTGTCCCCACACTGGTGCATATGTATGTGTTACTAAGTTTTTTTAAAATATTCAATATGTGTCAATTACAATAATGTGGTAACCTCCAAATTAACATTAAAACCAATATAAAATGACCAAAAAGCCCTTATGAGAGAGTTATATTGATTTTGTCTTTAAAAGCATCATAGCAATTATACTACTTTGAAAAAAATTAAAGGACCAAAACACCCTTGAGTGAAAGACATTATGTTTTTTTTATTCTATAGTTAAAGTAGTAATTCTTATGTGAAAAAATAAATAAATGAGAAATCTAACTTTATATAATATGTTAAAGATAATTGTGTCGTGGTGAAAAGATCATCTTACCTCAAATGTCTACTTCAATAATTTTTTTGCTCAAGAATAATTTTATAACTATACTATTACAAATAAACAATATTTTGAATCTTAATGCACAACAACTTCTCTAGAAGAATTAGTTTTTTCTTAATCAGCTAATTCTTCCGTACATCTTTTGTGTTTATTTTGTATTTAAAAGATATCTTTATTATTTTTTTTTCTTAATATCAACCTTGTAAAATATTATCGTTATACCATTTCGGTGTTATTTATACCGTTAAATTTGACACTTGTCACATGCTCACACCAAATATTTTTGTTGATGTACATTATAGTCCTAAATGTTTTTTTTAAGTTACTTTAGTCTCTATATTTAAATTTTATTATAAATAAGTATTTAAATTAAAGTTTTTTGGTCATCGACCTTGAATTGTTTTTAAAAATCTAAGGCAATAAATATTAATACTATAGGAAAAGGAAAACTTTATTTTTCAAATTGGTATATCTATTTAAATCCGCACATTGATCATCAACTATTAGATTATAGAAAAAACCAAAATTTTATTGAAAAATAATATATATATATATATATATATATATATATGTGTGTGTGTGTGTGTGTGTGTGTGTGTGTGTGTGGAGTAATATGAGAAAATAATCAAAATCAAAGTAAAAACACTTAAATGACCTAACAACATTAATTTATTTATTAATTAAAAAAGTTCTATAATATCATAATAGAAAAGATTTTTTTTAATATCATAGTATAGAAAAACTCTTATATATATTTATACATGTATACTTGTTTCAATTCATCTTGACTAATTTTGAGCAAGTTTACAATTTGAATGTAGGGACTTTATTGAAAAGGAATTATTCATGGACTAAATTGTATTTATAGAAAAAAAAAGTACGAAAAAAATTCAAATAATATCTTATTGTAACAAAAATAAAATATATATATCAAATCTTTTTTTCAAAAAACTTGAGGGACCAAGAGACTAATTTTCAAAATTCAAATAATCTTTTAAGTTGTTATTAAAATTAAAAATAGTAGAGAGATTTCTAAATAAAAAATAAAGATTAAATTTTGTTGTGAATGAGATAAATTTTTTTTTCTAAACATTAAAAAAAATATTCATGCATTGTTAACGTATTTTCAAGAAGGAAAAAAAATTTAATCTATGTAGGGATTGACCTGATATAACTCAGGTTAACCTACCAAACCTAGATCATGAGATCGAGAAAACATAATAAAAAACAAATCAAAACATATTATGAAATATAATTCTTAATCAATTCCATTCTAAATAATAAAATTAAAAAAATAAATTGAAAATAAATAAAGATTAAAAAAAAAGTATTGTTTCTATGAACAGTTTTTTTGTGAGAAGGGAACAATGATTTTCCCTTCTCAGTTAGCCCTTGATAATTAGATTATTAAAAAGGGAAACATTTGATATTTAATTACAATCTCCTTTATAGCATAGCTATGAATTTTATATATACACACACGAAAATAGAACGGTGCAAGACTTTGATCATCATGGCTAGCTAACTGTTGGACGGTATTGTTACCCTAGAGTATCAATTACACTATATATAATGTCTTAATAATTATTCTGGCAATGATCAAGCGTACTCAATGGAGAAGTTCATATGCTAATCAAGATGAACCAACAAATAATCCAAGCCATGCAGCTGCAATAATATAATCACCAAATTAGATTATTAAATTCTTCTCTCTATATATATAAGAACAAAGATTAAAAAAAAAATTAAAAATGCAAGCCCCATACAAAATAGTTTACAAATGAACGAATTGGTATCACATATCCGGATCATATTCTAAATTAGAAGCTTGAACTCGGCCTCGGCGCCTTGAACGGCGTTTGCCACCTTGATGGCTGCCACCGAATTTCAATCTGCCAGTGTCCCTGAATCTCTCCTTCTCTGATGGAATTATAACACATTCTGGTAGTGGCACAGGATACCTTAATGCATCATAGCAATAAGAATAATACATGTAACGTTGGCGGAATCGCCGCATTGCCGAACGTTGCCTCCGCGTGATCGTGGCATAATCGGCATTCTCGAGCCTAGCAATATCACTCTCATAGCAATCAAATGAAGGAAATTCCTGGATGGGGTCAGAAGGGCAGCCCTCGAGAGCCAAGTCCTTAAATTCGGACACAAATGGTGCATACTTATAATTGACCTTGTATTTCCCACCAGAAGTTGCCCAATTCGACGCATCCCATATCGTAGCATACAAGGACATTGGCTTCGATGGGAACTCGCTGCCCATTTCTTCATTGCGAATCACCTCTCGGATGGGAACATCGTCAATGTAGAATCTAAAAATTCACAACCACACGTCACATGTTAATTTCGATCAAGAGGAGCAAAAAAAATGCTCATACATATATATTAGTCATGGAGATTAACCAGAAAAGAGGGGGGGGGGAATAATAGCATTTGCTTGGTACAAATTAAAACCATCAATTCACTTAAAGCAGTCGGTGTAAATTTTAGAATGTAAAAAAAATAATATTAGTAATTTTTTTACAAATCAAACTCACTGCGTCAGCATTACTCCATTAAGCTACAATACTAAGTTTTTAACTAAATGACTAAAAACATATTTTAACTTAGTTAATTTCATATTTAGTATTGTTTATATCCAAAAGAAAACACATTTGATCTTCAAGATTTCTTCCTCTATACTCACAATAAAATACCCATAACCCGATTATTATGATGATTTGAAGGAAACTGCTCTAATATATATATATAACATGATTTACTCTAACATGATTTACTACTGGAGAATGGAAAGATGGTCAGCTTTTCCTGTCGATTTTGTTGGCTTGCTTTTCAATCTCAAGACAACTTTTGGTTTATTGATTCTTGTTATTAATAGAGGCATGTGGAATCTGGGTTTCTCTTTTTCACGATCAAGTTGCTAGCGGCAATGCTATTTTTATAGGCTTGTAGGTTAAAGAACAAAGTATAACTTGGATGGAAATGGCAGTGTAAACGAGGAGAAATCATTTAAATTTAAGATGGAATTTAGAGAGTTGGAAGATGATAAACTTGAGGATGAGGGGAAAGTACTTAGATAAATGATATATTTACACTAGAATTTTCAGTTTCAGAAGGTACGTGTTCCTAAAGGCAAAATCACTACTCGTTTTTACTTGATCCAAGAGATCGAGGGAATTGGGAGTCTTAAATGCTGATTAATTTTTGACAACTTTTACTGTCAAAAAAATCGACACAGTCTCCGTTTGGAATAATAATCTGGGAAACCAAGGATTCCCAAGGAAAATAATGTAGCCGAAACTGAAAGGATGAAAAAGCTTATTTTCGAAGTTCAATTACCAAATATATATAAATATATATAGAGAACATAATTGGAAGTTTTAAGAGGATACAATACTGTTGATGAAAAACAATAAATTAGCCAACTTTTTAGGCCAAATTGCCATGTCCCTCCAAAACCAATCTGGCCTCACAAGCAATCTAGAAATGCATCTCGTTAGCTTCACGTTTGTCCACTAGTTAGTATTAACATCTCTCACGCAATTCTCAGAGTTCAAACAAGAAGAAACTTAAATTAGGCTATGTCTAAAGTCCAAGAAATCCCATAAATAATCAAAATGTGAAGAAGCAAAAAGCAAATGAGTGGATATAAAGTTAGAGGGAGCTAGAAGACAAACTCACATGATGTTCTTTGCCGTCCATAGAATGCTATACCTATGGAACTCTTTGGAGGGGTCAAACCACAATCGATATCTTTCTTCTCTGCCATGACTTGTGCTTCCATTACCATACAAGTTTGTTTGGAACCTCCATGGCTCCCCTTTGGTGTTTCCCAGGAATTCAATGTCCAATTCATCATGGGTCTTCTTGAACACGTCCCCGTTCGATGTCTGCGTGCGCGTTCAAAATAACATCATCGATAATACATTGACCATGATAACTATAATTCTGTATTTATTATTTTGACATTAATTTTATTAATACTACTCTTTTAAAAAATAAATTTGATGTCCTAAGTCCCTTCTTCAGTTTTACAGTAGAGAGTATTACTTGATTATGGTGGTGTTTGTCGTTGTTTTATGAAGTATTTATTGTTTAGAAATATATTAAAATAATATTTTTTTATTTTAAAATTTTTATTTTTTATATCAACACATCAAAGCACAATTCAAAAACACAAGAAAAATTAATTTAAAAAAAATCTAATTTTTTTATATAAAAAAAACTGTGCAGTATCTAAATTTACACTAGGTAAATATTGTGCAAGCATAGAGGAAATAGAAAAAAGAAAACCATATATGCATAACCGAATTCAAATGTTTGAATGGGAAATTTTTATAACGAAGATGAAACTAAGGATTATTAATCAATATGTGGGTCCAAAACAACTAAATTCCTCGTGGAAAATTTAAAATAACAAAGCAAGAATTAAATCTTCCAAAAAACTAACGAGGAAAGATAAGTGATCATAAATGGAGCCTTAAGAGATCAATTAATTGCCGAAAATTAAGAAGCATGGTGGGCAAATTCAAATTAGAGTTGAACTTTTCCTTCATACAAAGCCAGAATAAACTCAAATTCCTTGTCAAACCAAAAGGCTTACCTTTGAAAAGACAAGGCAATACATATATATATATATATATATAAAGCGGAGAACAATTTTCTGGTTTCTCGAAAGGAATATATGATTATTGCTTGTCACTTACATAAAAGGCAACACAGAGACCGGCCGTGTAATAGCCTGGTAACTTGATATTCGCACTAAAGAATCCATATTTATACATCCTGGATGAAATAAAACCCGCACCTGAAATTCCCAAAAATTAACGACCGATCAACGGTATAACTATATGCAAAATACCAGTATAAGCACACATGCAGATTTTCAAAAATTAAATACATATAGATATGAATACCTGTGAAGCGATCAAGGAGGAGGCGGGCGCTTCTACCATCAGGAGAGCGAACAAGATTGCCATCGCCAAAGAGAGGGCTGTAACCTTCATCAAAGGAGATGGTGGAGAGATTGAAAGCTGCTTTGGCAGTGCAAGAAAAGAAGTAAAAGAAGAGGAGGAGATACAAAGGTTTCGAGACAGACCAACAACATAAGCAATCCATTTTTATCTTTTAACCTAATTTTATCTTAGTATTTCTTGTTAGTCTCACTCCCTAATCCTTCTTTGCTTTCTCTGCAAGTTTTCATATGTACAAAGAACATGAATTGGGACGAGAAGGAGAAGGAATATGGGAGGGGGAGAGACTGGTCTTAACAAGGGTTAAATTAGTCTGCGGGCGTTTTCGAATTGAGTTTATGTACAACAATGCCCTTTTAAAGTCTCAATTTTACGTTATATCCACTGTACAGTGGGATATGAGGTGGTGGCGGTATCTGCAATTTGTAGCTGCGTTTTCAGGCCAATGTCTTTATTGGTTTTAGATATTTCAGTGCGCGAACAGTTATTTTTAAAGATTTTTTTTGATATATTAAAATATTTTTAAAAAAAAAAATTATTTTTAATATCAGCACATTAAAATGATAAAACAATACTAAAAATATTATTTAAAACAAAAAAAATTCATATTTTAATAAAAATCATGTTAAAACTCATTGTGAAACACCTTATTAATGAATAATGACTGGTTATGGTTGTGGATTATAAGTTAAATCATGAATTTTTAGGGAAAAATTAGTTATTATTATTTTTTATTTAATTTGAAAAAATATTTTTTTATGATGTTTTTATTTTTTTTTCTATTTATGCTAGGAAATAAAATATTAAGATCGATAATTTTAATCTTTTTAATTTAAGAATTCCTAAAATAACAAAAAAAATAAGCAGTATCGGCGTGTGAACCACATGCGTCTTGCATTTTAAAACAACTTCCACATGGCAACGCATAGGTCCACACACCACTACTAACTCAGTCAGATTCCAACAGCCTTTTCTCATTTCCAGTGGCTCTTGAAATTTATTTTTGAACCCCTGGTAATTTTTGTTGAGTAATTTTAATTGTATCATTGATTTTTTTTTACTTGTGATTCTTAGGAATTGTGATGGATATTTGAGGCGGTTCGCACCGATGCATGGTAATCTCGAGAGTATAAAGTCGTCGGGGATTTATTGTTGTGGAGTTGAATATACAAGACATAATAGTTTGGTCTTGGTTTAGAAATTTGAAGTATTGCCTTTGAGTTATTGTATGAGATGTCATTTATTTCGAGAACCCAACTCAACCCAAATTAAAGGATTCGCTCTCGACTCTCATTCTTGGATATTGACCATCGAATATTTGAATTAACAAATATATGTATGTATCAATTATCATATGATTCTTTTGCTTGTTTTCATATGTGATGTATAAACTGTGACTTATTTTAAGAAATCAACCCATGATAGAGAACTTGTTCTTGGTTCCTATCCTTGGTAGTTGATTATTGAATATTTGAATTGATGAGTACATGTTTATGTGATTTGCTTGTGTTTGAAATATCTTTCTTAAACGTTGCATGTCTTTTGTCAATGTGAGGATTATGCTATTTGCATACCCAAATCTAAAATCACTCTTTAGTTTAATTTTAAAATAAAAATAGTAGGTTTGGGTAAACCCAAAGCATAACGAACACATTTTATTTTAAAACAAATAACAATACAATTTATCTTAGATAGGATAAATAGGTTGATCATATCTTCCTTAATATATAACTAGTCTCTTATTAATTAAGATTTCTAATTACTATAAAACCAGATAAAATAGTGACTTACCCCTTTTAACTTACAGTTCACTGAGATATTCCAAGTTATAAAATGACAACTTTGATAGAAGATTAGTAAGGTCTAGGCTATTCTAACCTCAAGCAAAGCTTTAGAAATCAAATAGTGAAGGACAAAATGATAATTTTTTAGCGATATCTATCAATTTGTGTCTTGCACTATAGTGAAAACTCAAGTCCTATAGGTTTTCTGTAAATGTCGAAGGCTGAAATCGAGAAAAAAAAAACAAAATTCATGAAACCGATATAAAATCCAACATAAAAAAGGTTATCAACCAAAATTTTCAAAACAATCTAATATTAAAATATAAAATTAAAAAACAAAAATTATAAAGAAAAAAACACAAAATACTATTTTATTGAATAGCATTTTATAAGAGTAGCTATGATGATTTAGTCACATCCTTGTGTGCTGTTCATATATATATATATATATATATATATATATATATATATGAAATTCATAACATTGTGATCTCTATTTGTATAAGATAAGGCAGGGAGAAGATAAGGAAAAACACTATAATTGTTGCTGTTGTTACCAACTGGAACACTGGCGAGTGGTTACACGTGCATTTTGGCAGCTCGTATACATTGAAAGGGAATAATTTAGAAAAAAAATCATATTTCTACTATATTAGATTATGCTTTATTACTTAATAAAGACATCTCAATTAGATATTAATTTGGATTACTATGCATGAAGACACGTATGCATCATACTCGCTAAATGCTCCATCCATCTCAATAATTTAGAACCAACTAGGCTTTATATATATATATATATATATATATAGCTCTGCCGAATGCTTGCGTGTCAAAACATGATTGGGGAAAGTTTGTTTTCAACATCTATGATGGGGTCCAACCACTTGATGACATAACAAACAATATTTAATATTGATTGTGAGATTAGCCAATGGAAAACGAATATAAAAAGTCAAGAATGGATATCATTAGTAAGATGTCCAATGAGATGTGTGCAGGGCAATTTGGTCCATCAATAAATCTAGAGGCAGAATGGTCAAAGGGTGGTTTCACCGTTTTGATACGCAAGTTGAAGGGCTTTGCGGGAAATGAAGGATGCTGTGAGTAACCGCTCAAAGGATAGAGAGAGCAAAGCCGACTTGTATTCTATTATTATTTTTTAAAAATACTTTTTATTTAAAAGTATATTACAAAAAATATTTTTAATATTAATATATCAAAATAATCTTTCTGTTCGTGTGGAATTTATTTTTCGTATATGAAAAACAGTGGATTTAAAGACAAATGTTGTTGTCGATTGTTGAAAAATAAAAGGAAAAAAAAAAAAAAAAAACTACTAGTCGTCGACAACAGAGTACTTAATCGACATGGCTAATTAACTTGAAAAATGTTGCATTTTATAATTGTCAACAAGAGGTCACCATAATCAGCTAGACTACAATTTTAATATCACAATTATCGACATTTTTTACAAATTTCAAGCCCAAGTTTTGGCTGTATGCATTTACCATTCAAATTATCAGAAATTTATTCTTCTTTTTTCCCCTTTAGAACAGGATACTGGCCTTCCCTTTCTCGTGGAACATGCTCTTTTTTTAACGTAAAAAAATAAATATTAGCAAGAACATAGATTTTTTTTATTTTCTTTTAAAAGAGTTATTTTGATCTATTGACTTGAGTTTGCTGGATTAATCTGGGTAATTTTGGATTTTTTTTTTAATTTGATCCTTTAAAATTAGATTAATTGAAAATTAATTTTTTTTATTTGTTTCATACGTGGTTATCACGGTATTATGACCCAAGTCACGGGTTAGGCTAGTTGACTTGGATTTTTTTTTACTTTTTTTAGTTGATTTTTTTTTATTTCGTCCTTCAATATTAGGTTGATTAGTTTTTTTTGTACGAAGTTATCCAAATGTCATGACTCAGATCATAGATTTTGTCGGTTGACTTAGATGGTTTTTGTGTCCTTTTTTAAAATTTTATTCTTCAATAATTGATTGATTGAGAATTAAGCTTCATAATTTATATCGATTTACCTTCCATAAGAGTATCTCAATCTCATAACCTAGGTTTCACAGGTTAACCCAAGTTAACTCAACTATTTTTTTTCAATTTCTTCTTCAGCAATTGATTGATTGATAATTGAGTTTAATATTTTTTTTTTATTCTCTTTGTATAGGTTTATTAAGATCTCATTATCTGAATAATGAATTTGGTAAGTTAACTCGAGTTGATTAAAGCCAATCTAAAATATTGTTTTTTTAATATTTAAAAAAAATATCTTAATTTTTTTTAGTTAACCTATATTTAAATCTACCATTATTTTCCAAATGGTCAACATGCGTGTAGGTGTATAATGTATGGTTATCATGTTCTATATTGACTTGTAACGAAGAAAAAACCGAGTGGTATAACTTCTTCATGTGTGGTCTGCGGATATTCAGGACTAGTTTTTCAAAATCCTCTTCACCTATCTATCGAGAAAGCAAACACAACCTTAGCGTATTTCTGTTTTTAGAGAGGGGAAAAAGTGGAGATGCGGGGTATCGATCCCCGTACCTCTCGCATGCTAAGCGAGCGCTCTACCATCTGAGCTACATCCCCTTTGCGTGGACTGCTTTTGTTCTCAATTATCTATACTGAGTGATGTGCTCTTTACAATACTAAAAGAACAAGTGAAATGCAAGCCTTGTTGGCACGATAGCAATGTCAGAAGAGCTCACCTTGAGCCATTGCGGTGTTGATTAAAATTAATGAGATGATTGTTTGAACACCCTTTCTTCACTTTTAATGTAACTCTTATAAAACTGATTTGTGTCAATATCAAAGGGTCAAAGAGAAACGTTTGATGGCGGCATTTACGACCACAGGTTGATGAGAACTTTCACGAGATAAACTTGAAAAGAAGAAGAAGAAGATGGATGGATAGATTCTAACGTCACAAGGTAATGAAAGCAGCCAGATAAAATAATGGCCTTGCCAGGTCAAAATTTCTAGAAAGCTAGGGCTGTTAATTGTAGATTATAGAATTAAAAGTAAACCTAGGGCATCAGTCATGTACTTAGACAGTGATTTTTTGGAATAAAATATAAACATTTCGATGATTTTTTTTGGTTTTCCACAGTATCATCTGCTCTGGAGATGAGATTTTATGTATGCTGACCGCAGATACAGCTAAACGACCAGAAACACATAAGCAAAATGCATGACGGGGAAAGATAACACTCGAGTCATTTCTGATACTACACAGGCATGAGAAGTGGTTGCTTGGAGCTTGCTTTCCTACATCATGCCTTTACCATCTATCTCCCAGCTATTGTGTTCCATTTTAACCACTAAAACAAAGAAAAAGACCTTGCGTTGCAATTTACAAATCTGCAGAATCAATATACAAATGTGTTTTAGCTGTTGAAAAAATGGTATTTTGATTCAACATAGCTTTCTGCATCCCATAGGAATGATCCAAAACCTACCGCCTCCAAGACTAGCATTGTAAGTCCTGAGAATGTTATTGAAACCACTTCATCATTAGCTGTCTCAATGGAACCATCACCAGCAATCCTTATATCTGGCCTCCCAAAGAGTGCTTGAGTTTGCTTTTCGATCAAAGAAATAGCTTCCTTGGATCTTATAGTTGCGTATCTTTGCAGTGTCTCCGCATCTAAATACATCACATATGATCTTAGTCTATATGATTTTTCCTCACCAGTATCCGTGAAGTCCCCATCAGGTTCACCGCTATCAGGCAGAATCCTTATCAAAGAATCTGGATCCCAGAGTCTGTTCGCCGGACTTGGATCTTCAAATCTTGCCCTGTCTTCATCAAATCCCTTGGGAAGGGTATTCATGGCTCTCTCAAGCTGATATCGCTGATCAACTCTTCTGAGGAAATATCCATACATTAAAGAAGCAGCATATAATTTCCCAAGTTTGATTTTGCTAATTTGAACAGTGGTCTCAAGGGGGCCAACTAATCGTTCTCCTAGTACAATAGACAAGTGGCTCTGTATCATCTCAAAGGCTTCAGGGGAATGAACAGATTCTAATTTTTGTTCCTGGTTTGGCCAAAAATCCACTCGTCCAGTGGGATCTGATGTCGGCGATATCTTTGGGATCATGGAAATGTCATTGTCTAAAAATTTATGTACAATCATGGAGTAAATGATCTCCTCCAGTGCCTTTCTCCTTTCTTTCTCCTTGACTTCAGCTATTCTCCTAAAAATCCAAGGATTGGTGACATTAGTTGTTGTATCGCATGCCAGTGAATGATTAGCAAGCGATTGGTACATATGAAAATACAAGCTTGGAAATATGGGAGCACCTTTATGAAAATTGGAAAAGCAAGCAAACAACAATTAAAACCTGTCTGTTTAAGCATTGGATGAAACGAACATAAATGTCAAACGCAAAACACAAAGCAGTGAGCTAGATATCTATGCCATACTACCTATTTTCCAATCTTCATGTAACTCAGGGGAGACAACAACGATAACATATGTTGAATTGGACAGTTAAATAAGATGGGTGTCAGCCAAATTTCACGAGGGACAGTAGATCTTTATGAATACTAAAAAAAGGTTAAGTTCATACCAGGCAGAGGAGAACCACAAAAATTAAGACATAAACTGAAGATACCTATCAACCCTGATGGGGGTAACACAGCACCCCTCCATTTCAGATTTTTCTATTTCTCACCAAGTCTGTATAAGGGCTTTCTAAACACATGTTATCAAGTAACATGATGGTTCGGTGACGAGATCCATTTAGAAATGCATGAAGTGCTTTAATTTGAAGTGCAATGTTAAAGAAGAGGCATCCGTGAATGTCGTTTATGCCACCGGTGACCATTGTGTTAACGTGCATACTTCGCCCTATTGAGATGTGGGCGTGCTGTAGAATCCAGAATAAGGGTTTCTATTCCAATTTGCTACACATTTACTATGTCATGCAAATGCATATATTTAATGGTAATCATTTCTGAAGATAATGTCATTATGCAGATTCTTGGGAGAACTTCGGTAGTTTTTAAATAGAAATTGTCTTCAGGCCCTTTAGTTTATCTAGCTTCCCTAATGTTTCTCTTTTTAAAGTCTGGATTTGTGCAGCCAAAACCCTTGCTCTCTTCCATGATAGACTAATTTGTACTTGTGTTTAATTTTAGATTCTTTTGCATTTTACTCAATTAAGAGGAAAACTTTGTAACTTAAGATTAAACTTTTAGTTTGAACTCTGAATGTAGTCCTAAACATATAATTCCAAATTTTTATTACAGAGTTACATGAGTATCATTGTGATTAAATCCACTCCATACAAACAGTACTTCAATTGAAGAAGTAACTAAATAATTAAAACAACTTAAATGTAAAGTAAACTTAATAACTTAGAAAATGAATACTTACATTCATAAGGTGATTTATACTCTAATTACATCTATGAATTGGAACTCCTCGATAATAAAATATCTTTTTAGTATTTTTGGTGAATTGAAATTACAAGCTTACAAATTACATAGAAAATTGCAAGCCTATTTGATTATCATCTATTGTTCTATCGTATACAGAGTTATCGCCTACAGACTTATCACCTACAAGCTATCACCTACTGGTTATTAGCCTACAATTACATACCTATTTGATAAACATGTTTTGAAGATCTTGTGAACTTGATTGAACTGCAATGCAGTTGTTGTTTTGTTTTGTTGAGTTGTTGTTAATTATTGTTCTTCTTGGTTGTCTTACCTCCTTCTTTAAATAGAAAAGTTCAAGATAACTTCTAGTGACTACCCACTCATCTTATTCAAAATAACTTCTGGTAACTACTCACTCACCTTATTCAAGGTAACTACACACTAGGGGTGAGCATTTTCAGTTCGGTTTGGTTTTTACTTAAAAAAACCAACCAAACTAAATTTTTATATTTTTTTAATTTAAAACCGAAATCAAACCAAAACCGGTTCAAACCAACCATTTTTGGTTTGGTTCGGTTCAGTTAATTGAGGAAAAAAAATAAAAAAAACATATATATCCAATTCTGTTTCATGTGAAGGGCAAGTTGATGCCAACAATGTGGAGAATATGGATGATGAATTGATTGATCTAAATGGCAAGAATTTCAGCCATGTACAAGTGCAAAATAACGATCCTGACTTTTTCTTTTTAAATGATGAGAGGATCAACAAGATTTCCACTAACTTATAAAAAAGTCATAACAGCCCTGAAAAATCCATGAAACCGAGATAGATAGAAGAAGTGCACATCCTTTTTATGCAAGAACAGACAGAAAAAGCGCACATCCCTTTTATGCAAAAAAAGAGGTATATCTCTTCATCTATTGTTTAAAAATAATAATGGTGAAGTGTTCACATGTCAAAGACAAATAGAGTATGAATGAGGGAAAGATTGAAAATTTAGGGTCAAATGATGATGTCGGCGTTGAAAGTTCTGGTTATAATTTTTTTAAGGCTTGAGTTTTAATTCAGAGAATCAAAGAACAATGAGAGAATTAGAGAATTAGAGGAGAGTGGTGAGAGAGAACAATGTTGGTTGAACCGGTTCGGTTCGGTCCAGTTCAATCGGTTTAAAATTTTAGAAATCAAAACCAAACCAAACCGATTTTTTTTAGGCTTTTTAATCGATGTGTTCGGTTTTTTTTCTTGTTTTGGTTTTTTTGGTTAATGTTTTTTTTGTTTTTTCAGTTTAATCGGTTTTTCTGTTTTTTTGTCCACCCCTACTACACACTTATATTTTGTTTTAAGGATCTTGTACCATGTAAACTCTTTATACCTTCCATTCATCATCCACGTTTAAGTGATAAAGTACGGTCTGCAATCAAGTTTGGCATGTTCTTCTTGGTCTAGATTTCATAACTCTTTGGTCAATTTTAGTGTATAACAATTATTCCCCCCCCTTTAAACAACCCATTAACGACTGATTTGTTCCTCAAATTAGGAGATAAAGGGCAACTAAAGAGACTTTAATGTCTTTATCTATATTAATATCAATGAGTTTTCTTGGGATGATTTGAATTTTCTAATATGAATTTTTTTTTCTCTTCATTTAAAACCCTTTTAATTTTTATTCTCATACATCTTGGGATGATTCTGATTTTAGATCACACTCAATTTTTTTATCGTTGATCCTTCACTTGAATCTAGTGTTTCTTTTTCGGACTCTGGATCTTCCTTTTCCAGAGTATGGATTGTCCAGTAAATTAATAACCTCTTAATGGTAGTTTGGAGTACTACCTCTTTAGATTTTCATTTTTTTATTTGTCTAATCATTAGAAAAGACTTTTCTCTTCCTTTTAAGCTCTTTGGTTAACAAAGTCCTTGCTAGGGTATCACAAATCTTATGATCAATTTGTTCAAAAAAAAATTTATATCTCTCTTCAAGTATTTTATTGGTTTTTTCTACCCTTCATTTAAAGAGTGTATATCTCTCTTCTATATTCATAAACTTGTGTTCCTCTTCTCCATTTTCTATTGTCACTCCTAGAAGGATTGATTCTCTATTTCCTTCTTTAACATGAACATTCACCAATTCTTCTCTTTCTTCTAAATTTTCTGGTTATTTTAATCTTTTCGGTGTCATAGTTTTAAAGAAACAAATATGACACTCTCATTATGGTCGTCAATTGTTTGATGTAAGTTCTTTTGTGCCTACTTCAATTAAGAGAACTTTGCAACTTAAAATTAGAGTTTTAAGTTAAATGGTTTGAACTCTGGATTTAGTCCTAGATCTATTCATGTAATTCCAAAATTTTATTACAGAGTTACACAAGTATCAATATGATTAAATCTACTTCATACAAACAATAGTTTAACTGAAAATTAAAATAATTGGAATGTAAAGTAAACTCAATAACTTAGAAAATAAATATTTATATTCATAAAGTGATTTATACTCTGATTACATCTACGAATTGGAACTCCTGGATAATTGAATATTTTTTTGATATTTGTGGTTTATAGAATTAAAACTGCAAGCCTACTTATTACAAAGCAAAATTGCAAGCCTACTTAATTATCGTCCACTATTCTATCATCTACAGAATTACCATTTACAAGCTACCATCTACTGGTTATCAGCCTACAATTACATGCCTGCTTGATAAACAAGTTTTAAAGATTCTATGAACTTGATTGAATTGTCTGTTGTGTTGTTGTTCTTCTTGGTTGTCTTGCCTCCTTTAAATAAAGTTCAAGATAACTCCAAGTAGCTACCTACTCACCTTATTCATGATAACTTTTGTAATTATTCACTCACTCTATTCAAGATAACTACCTACTCATTTCTTGTTTTAAGAATCTTGTACCATGTAGACTCTTTATACTTTCCATTCACTATCCAAGTTTAAGTGATAAAGTCTGGTTTACAATCAAGTTTGACATGTTCTTCCTGATCCAGACTTCATACCTCTTTGATCAATTTTAGTATATAAGACTTAGCCACCTAGAATTCCCTTGACTTAGAACACACTTCAAATCATATACATCCATACGATTACCGTGTTTCAAATCCTCAAGGGCTTTCAATTGTGCATCATATTTATGACTTCCTTATAGCTTATGTTATGATATTTGTAATAATCAATTTCCTTCTACTCTGATAGAAAAGCTGCATTAATTTGTATTGGGCAAACTATATGTTACAACCGTCTTCGTAGCTATTTTAAGAATTTTCTACTGCTGTACTGTTGGCAAACTACTATATGGTTACATTTATTTTGTAAGCTTATATTAGAGTTGCAACGGATACCAAGAACAGGTTTTCCAAAAGGATACCATACAAACATTTATTAACTTGTCAAGGTTTCCATATGGATGTTTGATTGCCACACTCTGAGGAAATGCCCCAAGGTTCCCAGGAATTGTTCCAAGGCACACACCTTAGGCTCATCACGAGGCCATTTCCTGCAAGCAATAGCATGATGCAGGGAGTCATATAGGCTAACCTAAACCTTGGCCAAATTCAGTAAATGGCATCCCATGTAAGTCTATCCCCACAGATGTAGTCGGCATCTTAATAAATGCCCAAATCCACAGCAAGTGCACTTCAGAATTTGCAGTTCATCACCACGATTCTATTTCTATACATCTCTGAAACATGTTTGGTTAGAGAGGACGAAAACAGATACTTCAAATAAATCTATCTCACAACAGTTTGACAATGAATTTATATCCTTTCAAGTGACATTTCCTCGCTATCCCAACTGTCTATATTTTTTTATGTCGCGAGACAGTAATCATGCGTGGTCATGCCAAAATCTAAAATGAAATCAATCTTTAACTTTAATTAATAGTGCTTCTATCAGAGAAAGTGGAAAACACTAACTTGTAAAGGAAATCTTGAGATGACGCAGCTTCTTCTTTCTGGGCATCTCTATCCGTTTGAAGGTTCTCAAGTTGCTGATCAATGGCTGCAGGGAGTAAATGTGGATGGGTTTGCAATATTTGTGCCAGAAGCTGCCCAACTGGGGACTCGAATTCAAGAGGAGAAACTGGAACCGGATTACCAGCCGAATCCCCTGACGCTCTCACAGTTAAGCCTCTTGGTCGGCACTTATACATGCCGGCTCCTAGCCTCGGAATGCCAAAAGAGGGGCATCTCTAGAAGAGAAAGAGATTGTGTAAGAACAAATATCAAGCATTCCAAATTCAAAGACTGGCTTTCCATTGAAATAATGAGGAAGAGGAACGAAAAAGAAAACACAGAAAAAAAAATTATCATGAGAAGAACATCAAGTACATGAATGATCAAAAAACAACAAACACACACAGAGAGACAAACAATTGTTTCCCATTATTACAACATGAAAAGCATAACAAAGAATATGAAAGTACAGACAACAGAGGGAGAGACTTATGATTTTTTACTTTAGTAAGATGGGAAGGAGGAGAGAGAAAGGACAGAGAATGGAAGTTCTGCGCAAGTAGTTGAGGAGACTTGAGAGCTCCTCCAGTTGTTGAAGTTGAAGGGATGGAAACCGACAACACTTCGCTTGCTGCTCCTCCTCTTATCTGCTGCATATTTTTATTTCCTCTTCTTCTTTACTTTTACCAAATCCAAAAGGTAGATGGAAGGAGATATCTGATGGTGATACTGGAGAGAAATTGTGGTTGTTGAATTGTGCATGATCACGGGTGGGTGAGTTTATTTTTTAAAGAATTTTTAAAAAAAGTTATATTAAAATAATATTTTTTTTATATTAACAATTTAAAATCATTCAAAAACAAAAATAAATTAATTAAAAATTATTAAAAATAAATTTTTTTAATAATATATTAAAATAAATTTTTTTAATACTAATACACTAAAATTACCATAAAAAAATAAAAATATATTAATTTAATAATTTTTTATATCAAATATATTTTTAAAACATAATCAGCAGTGTTTTAATAAGAAAAACAAACCACCTCGAAGTCTCTTCTCTGTTTCACATCTGGTATGGATACTCTCGGCCTTTTTCCCTCTTTCGCTTCTTTCTTTCTTTTTTTTATCTTGAACATGACATAAAAATGGGCCAACCCAACAGGAACAATGTTTTATTTTATTCTTATTTCAAGAATGGAGGCCGAAAGCTAAATCTTTTTGCACAGTATTCATGGTTCAATTGATATATTTATGAAGATTTTCTAATAAAAGATTTCTCTCCCCTTAGAAATAAGGTAAAGGGAAACAAAAACCAAGCAAAAGTAGTATAAAAAGAGTGATCATAATTGATCTCTTGGATGAGGAAGTAAAAATCTAGGGTGGAAGAAAATAAAAGGTAACATGATTAAATGAGAGTCAAAAGATGAAAGCAGTAGAATACACTCGATTCATCTCCTCCTCCGAGCACGCATACTAGGGAATTAAAATAATTCAGACGTATGGCTGCCAGTGTTTTTCATTGATGCCATGTTACTAAACAATTTCACTTTTTTCTTTTTCAAAAGACAAGAGAAAATGATATCTCCTGATAAAGATTTCCTATTTCAAGTTCTAAGCACTAATACCGTGGACCGTGTGCCTTTTGACATGAACTATATGGCCAACATTTCGACAGACAAATCATATCTTAATCTTGGAAGAGAAATGATTTCACTACTATCAGCAATTGTAGCATGAAATAAACTATAAACTTCAGAAGAATATTTTTTATTATTCCACCAATTATGTATAGCTTTGAAGCCAATACTCGGATGAGATAGCATGATAAATTTAGAGTCTATCTCTTTACCACAGCATGAGCATTTTATATCACTTGCAAAATAAGATGGATTCAATTTAAGATGTCAAATTAGAAATGCAGGGTCAGAAGCACCCGAGCAGCAAAGCATAAGAACCAGGCACACTGTATTTAGGGATTTATATAGAATATAGCACAGTTAAGTTTAACAATTAACACCATCCTCAACCAAGTTTTTTAATACAGATAAACATAGGAAAAGCGTGGATACTGCCCTCTTAAAACAGGGTACAACTCAAATTTCACTCTGCATCCCATCCTAGGTCTTCAAGGGTTACAGATGGACCCAATAAGAATTTTAGGATGATATGAGATGAACATATCCTAAAACTACAAAGGTCAGCTTCGATAAATTCAAACTAGATGCTATGTAAAATATGAAGAAAACTCCTGTTGCTAATTGGTTAGGTTATGCTCCTTCAAAGCTGCATGAAAACAGAGTACCTAGATCCTAGAGACCACCCTGAAGAAACTATGTTTGTCCAGTCTGTTGTGTATCATTGCTCGTATGTTGGTCATTCCTGCCAGCCCTGGAATCTTCTTGTCCATGAACTTCCCCGAGCCTCTCCTGTAATAGCAACCGAATTTGTATTAGAAAACCACTTTATACAAGCACAGTTTCTTGTTTCTGAGGTGGCTAATGAATTTGTGCTGTCTCAATGCCGTTCAAAAATTATCAGCAATTAGCATTAAAGATTTTAATCCCTTCAGGACCTTCATCAGGATCCCCCCAAGTGTCATTTGTAAAAGGTGCTCATCATCATCAACCAACAGCCTACTTGTACTCAAGTCGAAATGAAAGGTATTTTTGGTCCAACTGAAATTTTTCATGGAAAAGTTCCCATGAAATCCGGTTAATTTGTCACTTAATTCTGTCCACTCACTCAAACAACTTGTATGTTTATTTTCCAACATGTGAAATCAAAGTGCTCAGATCCAATAATTCATGAATCATAGCTATGGTTGTAAAGCCTCTTTCAGGGACCCCACCTTGCAATGCATTAAACTTCATTATATGTCACGTGCAGGATATTTAGATGATGACTGGTTGAGATAGAAGACACCAGAATTCAACAAATCAAATCAAAGATTAAAACATCACCTTGAGAGAGGCGTTCTCTGCAAGAAGCTGCTCATACTCGCTCTTGATCCGATTTACTTCTGATCTAAGATTGGCATTTTCTTCTTTTAAAACTTCAGCACGTTGGGCCAGCTCATCGCATTCAGCCTGACTCAAAAGCATGCATGCAAGCCAATGAATTGATATAGGAGCACGTAGCTTGACATACCCAATGAATTGATATTAAGGAACACTTCGATACCTGTTTACGCAACCTGGACCGGCGAGCAGATTCTCTGTTTGACTGCTTCCTTCTCTGTCTCTTAAGCTCTCTTTCATCCTACACCCAGAAAAACAAGATGAGAGGACTCATTATAGATGTGTAACAGTTGAAAATACAAAAGTATGACAACAACTTCTGGCTCCTAACAAAATAATCCATGTCGTTCTACTTGGGTCTGATTCAGATCTCTAACAAAGATTGGAAAGAATTAGTTTTACACATAATCCAATAACCATGTATGGCAACTGATAATTCAAACTTCACCTCAAAAGCTGTGAACTTGAAATGAAAGACCAAGGCTCCATTTGGTATGACTTTTGCAGATTGATTCAAGTTACTTTTTAACTTTTGACTCATAGAAAAGTCATAAATATATTTGGTTAAAAAATAACTTTTGACATGGATCAAAATTTTGAGTTAATCAAAAGTTAAATTTTTTAACTTTTAAAACTTATAGATTCTAACTCATACCACATCTTTTCTTCAAAAAAGTTGCCTTGAGTCATTTTTACCATACATACTTCTAACTTATAGTCATTTTAACTTATTTTTGTCATAAGTTATTTAACAAAAAACAACTCGTGAATTATGACTCAAAATCCAAAGTCAGTTTCTATAAGTCATGTCTAACAGAATCTAAATTCATTCCATTTGAGACAACTCAATTGGAGAGCATAAAAAATATTTAAAAACACAGAAGATAAAAACTGAATTTCTTCATAGAAGAACATCTAGAATATCACTATCAAATATAGCAATAGACCTTGACATTAGATAAGAAAAAAATCCAACAAATCCAATTTTTGCATGGAAACTCCCTTGAAATACTATGATCTTTCATGGTATAAGAGTTAATTTAGAACGCTGAATGAATGAGCATGGCAAAAGCATGATTTCACTAAGGTATGGCCTCAGAAAAGCAGTGGGAGCAGCATTTTTAGATGATTTTATTTCACTGTGTGGCCTGTTCAATTAATCTCAGGTTTTAGGTGTTGAGAATCTGGAGAGCCCCCTATGCCAGTGAATATTGCTTCTCCTATTCTGAGAGTATCTACATTACAGATGTTCCAATATAATTACAGTCTCAAACAGCAAGGAGTTAGTTGACTCTATAGTAAATAAGTATAAGGCCATGCGAATGCATTGGCAGGTGCATCAAAACAAAACTCATGTAGGTAGGTGCAAACTATAGAAACAAAGTATTTCCATCAATTTGAAACCAACAATTTAAAGACTAAAATTAACCTGTAACCAATGCTGCGATTGAACACCATCCCGTGATCCAGCAGTAGCAATCCCTCCAGCAACTGGAGTAGAAGGAACCTTCCCACGAATTGCAGGAACACTAGAAGCAACAGGGGCTCCCCAATAGTCCATTCCAATATTTAAGTTGGTTGTGGGACCAGGTATAACTCCCGGGGCACTGGCAGCAGATATTGGCAGGACACCCATTGTTTGATTCATGATTGTAGATGCACCCTGTCCTCCATTCTGAGCAGCATGTGCAGAACCACCATTCTGAGATGTTTCTGTTGTAATAAAGTTCTTTATCAATAAACATGCAACACTCAGTATGATGACTTCACTAAAGATAATATGATCATAATCAAACCTTCCAGAGAATCTTGTCTGCCACCTGACTTCATTTGTGAGTCCTACAAAAGTAGAGGAAAATGAAGAGTGTGAATATGATATTATAAGATGCATACAGATAAAGAAAAGGTGCCCCCAAATCCATAAGCAACCAAGTCCATTAGATGATGAATGACAAGTATAAAAACCTTATTAACTTTATTTGGGATAAGCAGCATGCAATGATGACAGGAATAGAAAAATTTATTTAGGATAAATGGATTTGGAACAAGCCTATATTTTAAGAAAACTTTATGAAGCTTTTCTTGATATATTGAGACTAATTCATACTTTGTGCTCAAAAACAATGCCTTCAACTATCCCTGTCATACAACGGTCCTTGTGAGTGACTAAACATTCACAAGTCTAAGGACATAGCATTTTGTTTTTTTTCTTTCTTTCTTTCATTTGGGCATCTTGTAGTTAGCATTTCATATACCTATATTGCAATCAAGTTTCATTGCACAAAACACTAATTGAGAAAGTTCATTTGTTTGTGGAATAACAAGGATGCAAAGCAACCAGAACAAGATTACTCATGTAAGTGATTTTCAACGTGTCAATTCAAAGGTGATAAGTGCAGCGTGCGAAAAAAATGTCTAATACTGGCTTCTATACAGATTAACTGTCCCCATAACATTTAACACCAGTAATAATTATTCCCAGAGACATGTGATCATGAACCAGATATATGTATTCCTACATGAGTGAAGAAAAGGTAACAGGAAATGGCAATCAACATTCTATCATTGACCCTATTATGATCACAAATTCCATGCTCAAAATAATACCACTGTTATTAGTGGCAATATTGCTCCACACAGACAGCCCAAAGAACTTTCTTGTCCAATCATCCAGGTAATGCTAAAGAATTAAGATGGGGCATAAGTTTGATTAACCACAAATTCTACATTTAAGTGGCTGATGCAAAAAAGAATGGCGCCAAGCATGCCAATCAATCATGTGAGGCATTTAATAAAACTAAGATAAACAAATGATCTTAATGCACTTACACTCTGAGAATCCGCATCACTTCCTTCACTTGTGCCTTCACTTCCACTCTCAGCACTACATATCAAGATTAATTCCAATGTCAGATTATTAGGAAAATGTCATGGCAGCAATAATAAGTAAATGCAGAGTGACACCCTTTCTACAATTAGTTATGATAAGGTCATGGTGGTCACAAAAAATCTGAGACACATGATCCTACCCTGCTATTTTCCTTCCATCTAACAAAAAAAATCATCAATAAATGGTGAACTTGGACCACAAAGCAGAGCTCAACGACATTTGTAGCCCAAAAAACACTAGGTAAAATTCATCTATCAAAATACGTCACAGCCATGCATGTTACATATGTCCATCATTACCTTTTCGAATAAGCTCCATTAGCAGATGCTCCTGTTGTTCTCCCATGCTCATTATTCTTCCCAGTAATCATGTTTAAACTGCCCAAGCTTCCTTTGGACCTTTTAATAGGTAATTTTTCCTTGGCATCAGATGGTCTTCCTTCGGCTTCCATGCTGCCAGGAGTGTTTCCCTAAATCAGACATTCAAACATACAAGTTAAATTTATGTTGACATGCAGAAAAAGAGATGCCTTGTCGTTTGCAATTATTCCAGAAGAAACTTAGTAAAGGAAACTCACAGAAACCTCAGCGATACCATTTGGAGAAGGCATTGCAAAAGGACTAAAAGGATAAGAACCCTACATGGATTTAGGATAAGATTAACTTTTGCCGGATTTGATGGTGTCAATTTGAGAAAAAAAATCTTAAGCATAATGAAAACAAATTACCGGGGGAATGGACGGATGAGCATATACACCGTGAGGATACATTGCAACATATGGATGTGGTGGGGTACCATAGGGAGGCATAATGTGCTGCAATTTAAAATTTACATGGGAACTGTGACAATTACCAACCAAAAGGTGAAATTACAGAAGCTGAAGGAGGATGTTTAAATTTCCTGAGAGATATAAATATACTTGAAAAGATGCAAATGAAATTAACATGCAAACAATCTAAAGCTTCATGTAATTTGATGATTAATATCTTTATGTGACCCAAAGACAATCTATAACATCTTTTGGCTACAGGTATAGAAAGCACCGGCTAAATAATGGCATTTCAATGAACTATAAAGCATGCTGCCTATGAGCTGCATCTAATCATTAACGCAACTAATTTTGGATTGTTTTAGCCAGGCTAGAAATCAAATTTCAAGCTGGCGTTCAAATCAAAATGGAGCTGCAAGAAGGCCAGCTAAAGGTCCTGGAAGTGAAGCAGCCATGATTCCCAGATGCTTTCATGATTGCCAAAGAAACCCATAAGAAAAGTAGTTTTTTCTGATAGAAGCGCAGTTAGTATGACAAAAGAATCATGCAGATCTCTGAAGCAGATTGTCTGACCAATATGTTATATTTCAATTATTAAAAAGGAAAACAAACCACATTGACTATGCTACTTCACAAGACCAGTCAGACGAGCAGTCTCAAGGTTGTCAAAACAGACAAGGACAAAACAGGCATTCATGTGACCTGTAAACTCATTTATCTTTCAAATGGTCAGATGCCTGACACAATTGAGTCCATTTCGAGGCTAAGATAATTAGAAGTTAATTACACTTTTTTCTTGCAACACCCAAATTTAGTGCCTCTATAGTTTTACATTAGGTTTTAATAACAACTAATGCATACTGGATAAGGTAAATACAAAATCATTGGTACCTGAACCCCCCACATATATGGGTGAGCTTGGGGACTTGATGCCAAGAACCCTGGTGGAGGTATATGAGAATAGGCCTGTTAAAGAAACAACCAATCTGTATAATAAGCCTGCTAAAGTATGAAACCAGAATTATCTTTGAAAAAGAAACCAAGAAAAGGTCTTCCTTAATAGAACCTGAAACCCAGACCAGTCTGGATTTACAGTGGCAGCACCGGCAGTTGAAGGCTGTTCCTGAGGAGCATAAAAATATCACATTTTTTCAGCAACAGAGTGAAAAACATATGAGAATAGTTTATTCTATGACAAAAAACAAAGTATTCAAAAAACACGCAAGTAGACCTGTGTAGAAGCAGCAGATGGTGTCTTGGCCTCCTTCTCCTTTCCTGTTTTATCCATATCACTGCTACCCATTATTATATATAACCTTCCAACAATTCCTCACACCATCCTACAATATAACAGCCATCATTCTCATCATTACAAACCCATGAATTGACTCCAACTACAATTTACAGTCAAATTACTGAAGGAAGAAAAAGAATAATATATATCATATTTGTGCCTCCATATAAGTTTTAATTTCAAGGGTAATAAAAATTCCCAAAAAACAAAGCCACAGCAGAAGCTGCAGAAGCATATCCAACACAGCAAAGCTTCAAACTTTCAACAGATTCTAACTTCTCCGTAATAGTTATCATCATATCCAAAACTATTTGCGGAGACTATAATTCATTTTGAGAAACCCTAGATTATGAATTAATCATTTATTGAAATAGTAAAAAATGAGACATAAACCGTATGAATTAACCAAATCCCTAAAAATAAAAAGAAATTCAGGTAATGGCAATCTGTAAATAGAAACTGATCAATCAAAACCCTAAAAGAAAAGAAAAAGAAAAGGCAACCTTGTAATTCAGCTTAATCATGCAAATTAACGGCTAAAATTAACAGAAACCACGCAAATACAATCAGGCGATTTAATTACCGCTTGTTGAAATCCTCGAAATCGAGCTAAGAATCGAAACTTGATCCACAGAAACTAATAACCCAAAAATAAAATACACGTGAGCTGGTTTCAGTTAAGGACAGAGATGTTAATTTGAAAATGATTAGGGCAAAGATTGGGAAAGGGAATTATTTGTTCGAATTTTCAATACAAATGAATAAATTCGTGGGACTTTCAGAGAGAGAAGGATCACAAAATTAGGGTTCAATTCTGGGTATTTTTCGGGTGGAGGTGCTGGGAGTTCAGGAACCAGACGCTGTGGGCCGTCGTACTATAGTCGCTGGTTTCAGTAGAAAAAAACACATGGAATTATTTTTTATTATTATTTTTAACTCTATGTAGCAAAAATTCTCTTTTTAGTTTTTAGTAATAATAATAATCAGTGACTAATAAAATGGAGATCATTGTGGTGGTGGTTGGTTGGTCCAGCCGATGTATGATTAGGATGGACGGTTATTGATGGGTTTTTGCGTTTAATGGATGAATTTGATTGTTTGTTTTTTTTATTTAAAAATATATTAAAATAATATTTTTTATTTTTAAAAATTTATTTTAAACATTAAAAAAATTTAAAAACACAAAAAACAATTAATTAAAAAAAATTCATATTTTTATAAAAACTTTTTACTACTCAGAAACAAATAAAATCTGAGGGTACTTCTCGAAAAACATTTATGATATTTTAAAGAAAAAATAAATATAAATAGTAAAAATAAATGCATAACTTATCATAAAATTATTTTTATTTATAATTTTTCTAAAATGAACATGGATTATAATTAATAAAATATCATTATTTACTTTTAAACACTGTTCTTTTCTAACTCTCTTAATTTAAATTCTTTTTTAATGGTACGAAAACTACTTTTTTCACTGTAAAATTCGTCACAATTTTAATTTTTTTATCATTGGCTCAGGTTGGAAAATAATAGGAATTTGTTTTCCAATTAATTTAAATTTGAGAATTGCGTGGATGAATTTAAATAAGCTCAATCACACGTTACTCAAGTGATATTATTAGGTCTTTAATTTTAAAAGAAATCTTGAATTCAAATCTTGCAGGGGAAAAAAATAGTTCAAATGTAAATCGTTTACCAACTAAATATAGATTAACCTGAGATATATTTTTCCAAAACATGCCTGGACCGCTAAATAAAAGTTCAGTGGTGTTATTTTTATTTTGTCCTTTTCTTGGCAAAATATAACAAGGGATGAATTTAATTTACTTGATTTTTTTTTTAATAATAGTGGGTGTCCAGACCAGTTTACGCGCACCTCAACTAATCCTTTGAGATCCTGAAGTTAACGACCATGTAAGTCTTTAGTGGCTTTAAAATTTATGACACTCGAACTGGTGACCTTTGATGAGTAAACCCAGGACTTTTATAATATGTATGTGTGAAATTTTTGAACTAATTTTTTAAATTAAGTGTACATATGATTGATTAAAAAAAATATTCTTACGAGAGTTTTAAGATTCATAATATTTTTACTGTGTCTTTCAAAAAAACAATTACTCCATGCATATATGCATAAAGTGAAAAATCGAATTATAATGAAAATAAATGTTTAGCCTCTTTTGAGAAAGAATTTTTATACAAACATGTCAACTTTTCATTATATTTTATAAGCTCACAAAACATAAATCACCTATTATGGAAAAATCTAATGAATTGTTAGCTCTACAACTAATAATAAACACCAAATCATCCATCAATGTCACGCTAGTTTTCTCTACTCTAATGCTTTGTATAGTCTCTCTTTCACACACATAATCTTTTTTTATAATATTTATTAACTTAAGCATTGAAAGTTTCTTTATTCTGACGTAAAATTTGTTTTGCAAGAAAAATTATGGACCCAAAACCAAGCTCAATCACTCCACCAACCCAGAACACAACCATAAAAAGCTTAGTTCCTGTTTGAAGTTTTCACAACTTCATCAAGGCTTATTTCCTAGCATCTACAATTTTATGTTTAATTTTTGTTCATCTTTAATAGGCAAATGCTAAACAGATATGGATTATTAACAAGTAAACTATAAAATGGTAAATGAGTGATAAATAAGTATTAAATGTTCGAAGATCGAATATTAGATAGCCACTTGATTGATCGAGTTTGAGTATTTTGGTGAATAAAGACGCTTAAACAAGATTTACATCAAACTTGATTGAATTTGAATCTACTAACATCACATCAATTCAAATACTCATTGAATATCAAAATTGTATGGAACATAAATTTTTTCTCTTCCTTATATTTTATATATAAAAACTTTCATCGTAGTTTTGACTTTATATTTTATACAAGATCAAGTAAATGATAAGATTGTGCCTTTAAACTTGAACATTGGCTCTACTAATTTAAGTTTTTAATTGAAATTGAATGTATTTTATAAAAAAATAAATAAACTAAAAAAAGTCAAACAATAAGTTTTTTTTAAAAAAAAAATGATATCGAATGCACTTTAACTTTTCACTTTGTTAGGTTTCATTGTCTTGAAGTTAAAAGAATATAGAGGAAGAAAAAGAATTCAAACTAAAATAGATGTTTTACCTTTGCATGATATCATTCGTGGTAATATCTTTATTTAAATATTTTAAAAATAAAATCTAAAACTTATTGTGTTAGGTAAGATAAGGATGTTTGTTATTTTATAAACACATAAATCATAAATATATATGTATAAGTAATTTTTTTTACCTTGTGCCACGTCAACCAATAATTTAGATGCTTAAAACAAGTACACATTCCTTATATCTTGATCTTTTTCTTTATATATTTGGACTTTCTAAGATCAAGTTTTAATTATGCAGAAATAACTCAATCTTTTTTCTCTTTACGTACTCTAATATTTGATACGTGATGGAATTGTTATAAAAAATACCTGAAAAGAGAAACGGACTAAGAGCCCTTCATATGATTGTCTAAGTTACTTAATTTATCAAATAATCATATATATATATGGCCTTTTTATCTTTATATAAGGTAAATTTATCCTCTTTATTCATCTTGAGCATTGGGATATATCAACTTAATGATACATGACTTTAGTCAGTATATCTAATATATTTAGAGGGATCAAATATCAATTTATAAAGATACATGACTTTGGACAATGTATCTTATAAATTTAATTAATGAAGTACATGATTTTTGTCGATGAACATTTAAAACTCATGAACCAAGACCATTAAATTTATTAACTTAATGTGGTCATGAAGGTCATATTTTACAACATTATCCAACTCGATTGAATGATCATATTAAGTTCATCTATGGATTAATTTATACATGTTGATAATAAAGAAAAAAAAGTAACACTTAACTAAACAAACAATTAAAATGGATCATGATGGTTTTGCATAAATTACGTTACATAATTTCTCATATGTATCACAATACTAATACTTATTAAGATAAGTTCTTAATGAGAAAGACTACGAACTATGCATCATGTTCATGTTATAAATAATGACACTAATATTTCAAAGCATTACATCTTTTTCATCGTCAAATATTATGCACTAAGAGATAAGAAAAGGAACAATTAGTCATATTAGTTAAACATAACTAGGAATTATTAGTCAAACCTATAGACTTTACAAGCTTACTATACACTCTAGATATTAGTGCTTTAGTTAATGGGTTTGCAATCATCATCTTAGTAACTCTATTATATCTTTTAGCAATCAAAGTTGTCTTTAAAATACATATCAATTCTTTATCAAAACCTTGGAATTATTTCCTGATTGATGCCAAGTATTCATACGCCTTATCGTATATAGGAATTGACTTATAAAGATTCTTAACAATTTTGATGTTTATAATAATGAGACTTAATCTATTGAAAAGTTCACAATTCTCATAAGGCTTTTTTCTTGAGGTGAACTTATGTCAGTCATGCAAAGATATAATTCTAAATTTAAACACTCTAAAGTAATGAGTATATGTTCATTCCAATATGAAAAATTAGAACCTTTTAACTCTGAAATATTTGACATATGGTCCAAAAAGAAAGTTAAAGTAGTTGCTTAGTAAAACCTTAAAGTGACACTAACATATATTTTATTAAGCAATTCATTGCATTGTCATATCCATTCTTTATGATATAAAAAGGCATGCCATTAATTCACTCTGTCATACTTTAATGTCATGAAGGAGATGTTAAACACTTTTAAGTATTAAACAATTCACGTATTATGCTCATGGGCTTGTAACATCATAAACTTGTTAAAATTGAGATGCTAATACCTTTGGGTATCAACATTTCAATTTTGACTAAAATTATAAAAATATAAGTACCTTTTGGACAATTTATACTTTTACAATCATAACCTCATAAAAAATTATCTAATCAATTGTACTTCAATGTCATATGAATAGGTTGCTTTGGTGATTATCAATTTAACCATAAAAAAATCATAATAGTTGATCATGACATGTATGTATAATATACATAATATTATCACGTGTTAGATAATATGAGGATCTTTATTATTTTATAAACACATAAATCATAACTTTTATATATATA
>Ga0307517_10001086_pt1 | contig 46020 bp, 30 predicted proteins | sample 23_EM_MG_FD_194515 | JGI IMG/M metagenome (GOLD analysis project Ga0307517, IMG submission 194515) | Populus trichocarpa ectomycorrhiza microbial communities from riparian zone in the Pacific Northwest, United States - 23_EM | ecosystem: Host-associated > Plants > Roots > Unclassified | place...
CTACTTCGCTACATCCTATCATGGGTGTGGGTATTGCACAAACTCCTTCCCTTTAATTGCTATAAACACCTCAGCCCTAGTGGTGTTTAAGGAAGTAGTCATCAATTCTAGGTATACTAGTCTAATTTGTGCTGGGGCTCTAATATTACCTCTGAATGGTTAGGTATCTCAATGAGGATGCATGTTATCTTCCTTTGGAGACACTTTTCTTTGTCTATTGAAGCGAGAATGCTCTTGTGATACACTAGCTTCTTCCACTTATATGTGATTCTATATCAATTGTTTTACAATGAGTAGATTTCTCTCAAGAATGGTATAAAGTCATTCTCATATGGAGTAATTGTGTATTTCGTTGATGAGGGCTTCTATTGCCATAAGTTCTAGCAAATTCTTCACCTTCAACATCTCTTCATTGAACCTTTTCAGATAAGCTCCGAAGCTTTTTTTTCCTAGTTGAATAATAAAAAATAATTCAGTTGAATATATTTTTTTTTGCAGGAATGCTCAGGCTGAAATGAAGGATCAACTTATTTCATAAGTCTGAAAAACTAGATATGGAACCAGGTTTTAGACTGTGATACCAGGCTAATATAGACCACTGAAAATAGTTGGAAGGACCTTGCACATAACTTTCAAATCTCACACCACCAATTTCAAATTGCTCCTCATATTCTAAACATGTTCTTCTGATAATCCATCATAGTGATCATAGTTTTTGCTAGCTATAAAGTCCTTGGAAAAGTGTGTTCAACACACTGTCACGTAGTGTTGGCCCTCATACCTAACCTGAGTCCATTTTATCTTCTTTTATGTTGCCTTTCTGGTTCTAAAATGATAAAGTGAGACTTTGAAGGAGAACAAGCTTGTTGACGAGGATGGTTATGGCTCTTGGCTTTGCCTCTTGACCTATGGTGATCATATCGATTTAGATAACCCTATATGAAATAATTGTTCTTGGTGACATAATCTACTTCTTGTAAGAGTATAGGTATGATGTCTACTTTTACCATATTTTGGTCATTTTCCTCAAGATATTGGAGTAAATGTTGCATAAGAGGTGCAATAAGGGCAATTGGTGCCACCAACACAATGAGAGTTTGTATAGCAACTAACAGGTTGTGGAGAGAACTAAGTTGTAGCTGGGTAGCTAACACAACCTTAGTAAGTGTCATCATCCATTGAGTGAGTTGATAGAGATCTATATAAGAAGCTGATCAAGATGGTGAGAGGTTAGTGACCCTTCCTCTTGGGGTTTCTATGCTATTAGCCATAAAAGATTTAGAATATGGTAAATAAGAAAGATTAGCACATGAAATGAACAAAGTTTTGCTCAGTTTTCCACAGACAATGATGATGTGTGCCTACATCCGCACACGGTAGGTCTTTCAAGAGGTATTGTCCTAGCTATCATGGGTTCATCCATGTAATGAGTTTTGTATTTGAAAAGAAACCTCTTTGAGAGAAAGGAGATCTTTGTGTTATATAAACGATTAAGGCCCTCGTCTCCTAGCCTCGAATATCTTGGTTGGGCCAAGGCCCAACCAAATATCTTGGTTAGACTAGGCCCATCGAAGCCCTACTCCTAGTTGGTCCAAGGCCTTACCAAGTTCTCTCTCTTTCATTTCTCTCTTTCCTCTTAATCTTTTTCTTATATATTACAGGTTAGAATCCTGCTATAACATTACATGAAAAAATAACAAAAAAAATAGGGTTGCCACCTTAACTAGTTGAAAGATTTTTTTCTAGATATTATCTAGATTTTTTCATGTTTTTCCAGCTACAAATTCAATGTTTTAGCAGGATAGAAGAGGATTCTCTCAACATAACACAAAAAAATATCTAACTTTCTCTACCCATTATTTTACAAAATATCTATCTAAAAAACCCTAAAGTGACTTTTACATCAAGGGGTTTTTTGTAGGTAACACCTCCATCCAATCAACTATCATCATCCACAAAGAGAGCTCATGTCCAATCAAAGTTTTTTTAGCTTCTTTAGTGGCGTCGTCTATAAGAACACCAGTCATGCTGCGCTACCCAAGCTTCTCGTCTAGAAAGCTATGATGATGCATCTTACATTGGCTAGGAGGAAAGAGCTTTAGTTGTTTATATAGCAGAATGGTCTTCTCTCTCATAAAAAAAAGGTGTCTTTTCAATGACAAAAACCACGACGTGGCTAAACCCATGTTAGTTGGGACAAAACTTTTTAAAGAGCCTACCATACGTGAATATGAGCATATATCATAAAAAATAATTAAAATAGATCATCCAACAAAAATCAAAACCCAACACCAAAAAAGACAATGACCATGGTTTTTTTAACAACAAAAAAATGTTGAAAATAAAGCATTTCGCACTATGAAAAATGAATTAATCTAATATAATCTCATCCAAAGGAAAATATCATGATAGAATAAGCTTAAAAAATATTTGAAAGAATCTTTAAATAATAAAACTGAAGAAAAAAAGTTGAAATGCAAAAAACAATAAGAAGACCCAGAAAAATACAGACCTAGGTAAAGAGAAACATGTTATGAGATAACCTGTTACTCATCGATTTCCTCTGCAATTTGAAAGAATCAAACCCTTATGTCTTTCAGAAGCGGTTTGATTCTTTTATGAGCACAATTAGTTTTTTTTTACTAGATTATTAACTTGTGATATGCTGCGAGTCAGATTAAATTATTTTTTTCACGTAAAAAATATTCAAATATTGCTAATATTTTTTATAATGAACAAAATTAAATAGTACGAGGGTTGACTTGATATGATCCAGTTCACTTTGTAGGTATAAAAACAACTCAAATGACTTGTAAAAACATAGTTTAACTAAAAAAAATTCAAGACGATATTTTGTTTTTTAATATTAAGATTATAATATATTTGATTGACTTGAATCAACCCAGGTTAACATATCAAAACTCGGGTTATAAAATTATGATAAACTCATAGAAAACAAATCAAAATAAATTATAAGTCAAATTCTCAATCAACTTAATGTTAAAGGACGCAATTAAAAAAAGAAAAAAATTACCAGAGTTAACTTATCAAACTTGTAACCCTAGTCATAAGACCGAGATAACCTCAAAGAAAGAAAATAAAAAAAATTACGAAGTCTAATTTCCAATCAATCTAACATTGAAGGATGATATTAAAAAAAAATCAATTAAAAAAAACATAAAAAAGACTCGATTCAATCTACCAAACTCATGACCTAGATCATGAAACCAAGATAACCTCATAGAAAAAAAATAAAAAAAATAACATGGTTTAACCCGGGTTAACCTATCAAACCCAAGACCCTGATCGTGAGATCGAGATAACCCCATATAAAGCAAATCAAAATAAATAAGTATTTTGAGAAAGTTGGTTTTAACATTAAATCTTTCCTTTTTGGAATTGTAAATTAGATGGGTTAACCTTTGATTTACTTTTGTAGTATTTTTAGATATTGAACTCCATTTAGAATTCAATTCTTAACACTTAAAAGGGTTCCAAACATAAGATTTTGTTAAAACTTCTTAATTCAATTCAATTCAGCTGGTTCCAAACATGTTATAATAATAAAATGACACAAAAAACAACCTAAGTTAACATAGGTTAACCTGTTAAGCATTATTCTTAGATTATAACGTTAGGATAACCTAATAAAAAGTAAACCAAAATAGATCATAAAGTTTAATCCCCAATCAAACATAATATTAAATTATGAAATAGGAGAAAAAAGTCAATTAAGAAAAAAAAAACCTGAGTCAATTAGGTTAACTCATCAAACTCACGACTCGAGTCATGAGACGGGGACAACCTGATAAAAAAAAAATCAATGTTGAAGGACCCGTGACCCAGTTCATAAGACCAAGATAACCTATTATAAAAAAAAAAAACAACCTGATTTAACCTCGTTAACTTGCCAAAATCCACGACCTTGATCATGAGACCAACATATCCCTATAAAAAGCAAATTAAAATAGATAATAAAGTTCAATTCCCCAGTGACCTAATGTTGATTGATGAAATTGAAAAAAAAATCAATTAAAAAAAAATACAAAAAACGACTCGAGTCATCTTAGGTTAACTTGCTAAACATTATTCCAAGGTCATGGGGCTAGAATAAACTAATAGATAACAAATCAAAATAAATTATGAAGTCTAATTACTAATTAACCTAATATTATAGGATGAAATTGAGAGACAAAATTAATTAAGAAAAGGAAAAAGAGCCTGAATCAACTTGGTTAACTCATCAAACTTGCGATCGTTTCATGAGAGTGAGACAAACCGATAAAAAGTAAATCCAAAAATGAAATTGAAAAGAAAAGGAAAAGCATTGATTGAAAAACAAATGAGAGAAGATAAAATAAGGCACTATATTCCCAATGAACAATGCCTTGTAAGAAGTCCTTTTTTAGTTTTTTTTTTAATTTTAATTTTAATAATTAACGTTATGACTCGCTTTTCTCCATTGATTTCGTTTACTTGTGCTTTCGGCTTGTAAGTTGCAACAGTTGATGAAACATCAATTAACCATTTCGAATGAGTCCAAAGGGGGCTATTTCCAAATACAAGCTGTCCTTTTCAGGACCCAAATTTTGATATCTTAGAAGATCAATATCCGTGCGGGTGGTGGGAATCTCGAACCACTCGTGCATCATTCATCTGTAAGTTAAAATATTCAGTTCATGAGTTGGAGAGCTGGTGGAGAGGAGACATAAGACATTGCTCGAATATCGCTGAGATCCCACTTGTATATGAATCAAGATCATCCTATCAATAATTGTTATACGCAAAGCCACTCGTGTGTCTTCATATTTTAGATTGAAGTGCCATTATATCATGCAACATTATCATTAATGCCAAGGAGTTGAGTGAATTTGTAAGTTAAAATACTCGGCACGATGAGTTGCAGAGATGGTGGGGACTGGGGAGGGGGCGGTGATATAACATGGACCGCGATGGAGATATTACGGAGCTTATCTAAGAGAAATTAAAATCGGAAGAGATTCATTAAATAGTTGTGAAGAGCATAATTAATGTAGATGCTTAAAATAAGTTCCTATTTACGTGCAGATGTATTCTAGAAAATGGCATCGAAACCATTCGTGTGTCGCAAATTATATAAAAATCACTACCAAATGTGTATTATGAGTTGGTGGTGATCAGGCTGGAGGGAGACATTGCATAAACATTGCTGATAGTGTTAGATCTGAATCTGAATCACATTACCACCGGTTCACCATACGAAGCTTTCGAGATTCTTCATGTCTCCCTTGCCTTGGAATATATATTCAAGCTGATAGCTGTGTATGGACAGCAATATTTCAACTTCTTGACATTCTCTTTTCCAAAGAAAACAAATGGCTTTCTACCATACCCGCTCTAACAGCTTGCCTTCTAGGCCACACCCTCTAACTTCACAAATCAACGAGCATTTCAGCAGATTGAATGCTTCTCAAGCCACCTCCTCTTCTTCATCATCTATATGCCACAAACTATGTTGCCTTCAAGATTTGCATGATTGTGTTGATAAGTTGATTCTGCTGCCTCTCACTCAAAAATCTTTAGCCCAAGAGCAGAATGAGAAGTGGGTTGATAATGTATTGGACGGATCCCTTGGAGTCTTGGATGTTTGTAGCATGGCTAGAGATGCCTTGTTGCAAACAAAGGAATGTGCTCAGGAACTTCAATCAATCATGAGGAGAAGAAGGGGAAATGAAATTGGGTTCTCAGGTGAGATTCAGACGTACTCGACCTCTAGGAAGGTGGTAAAAAAGACAATCCACAAGGCCTTGAGGGATCTGAAAGATATGGGAAATAAATCATCTTTATCCCCCTTCAACAAAGACCATGAAGCTGTAGCCATAGTTAGTATGCTTAAAGAAGTGGAAGCAGTCACTCTCATTGTGCTCGAATCTCTCCTGACTCTTATCTCAGGTGGGTCAAAAGCACAATCAAAGCTAAGTGGCTGGTCCTTGGTGTCCAAGCTAATGCACCCCAAAAGAATAGCTTGTGAGGCAGAGGAAGCAGAAGTTAATGAATTTGAAAAACTGGACTCTGCATTGCACTCTCTCATTTATAAGAAGACAAGCAAATCTGATAACACAGTGCCGGTCGAGAATGTGCAGCACCAGCTTAAAAAATTTGACTTGTGCATTCAAGAACTTGAAGAAGGACTCGAAAGCCTTTACAGGCGTTTGATCAAAACTAGAGTCTCTCTTCTCAACACCTTTGTAAACTAGATGTATTTATATCTATACATGAATGAAATATATACAGAATATACATAGCATTTTCAGCTAATCTTGTCTCTATGTTCATTTGCTTATGCTTTTCCTCTCAAAATTTAAAAGATCATTTAGTTTTTTAGTTCGAGTAACTAAACCTTTTGCATTTACTTTGAAGGGAAAGCAATACAGACAAATATGCCATTTATAGTTCCAATTTTTATCACCCAGAATTACAGAGAAATCCTTTTCTTTTCTTCTGACAAAAGTTCTCTTCGCGGTCAGAATCTCTAAAGGAAAATTCTTTCTGATAAATCTTAATTTAAATTATAAATTCCTACTTCTAGCTATGAACAAGGTTATTTATTAAATGGATTTGTTAAGTTTAAGACAACTTAAATAAAAAAATTAATAATTCCATGAGTTAAATTACTGATCAAAGGAAATGATTATCACTGATAATCACAGTTTGAATATCACAGGCTCTAAGCTGAACGAAGGACAGTCGAACCGTGCTGCACACTTACTTGCTGGCCTCATAGTAGAATAAGAATTCTAACATATCATGAAGGCTGATAAATCAAGTATGTGGATCTTGCATAGTTGTTGAGCAACAATCAGGCCTATCATTTAAGAGTTCTATAAACGACTTGCACGTTTACATGAATTTTTATTCTGCCATTTGATCTTGAACAGATAAAACAAAGAGAACCCTCGTGCAAGTATGTTCTGGATAAATGGAAATTGCCAGGACACTTCTATCTAGAAAATTGGTTTCAATGTAGCTTTGTTATTGTCTTAGCTTTCATCCATGGAAATTGTGTTCCATTTCATTGGTTTATAAGCACGTCATGGCGCTGTTTCATGATTCTTCAACCGTTTTTTTCTTTTATAGTTTGTAATTGGAGGTTAATTTCATTTGTCATTCTGTGCTTTGAAGTTTGAAATTTGTTTTTCTTGATTTTTACAGGTGCTTGGCTGGATTTTCTATTACTTCGCTTTCTAACAAGTTCTTTGTCGTTTTTTTCTATAAACATAACTGATATTCTTGTAAGAAAAGGCCATGCTTGAGGAATACAATCAGGCACCAATACTCTTAACGGAGAATAAGTTGGTTCTTCTAATATCAAATTTCGCTGTCTTAGCTCATAAATAATCTGGGACCTTAATCATTTAGCACCATATGAAATGTAATGGCACACACATGGTAGACTCAAATTTCTTCATATCAAAACAATGAAAAATTCGATGGCTGTCTTTTGAAAAGTGGAATCATCCAGCAATGGTAGCCAGTCCCTACGCAGCTCTGCAGCTCTTATCGTTAAGCTACAATTTGACAAGAGATACTGAAGCCAAGGATGGGGATCTTGTCTTCCTGTTTTATAACAGAGGCTTCAGGACCTCCAATATTAGACACATTAATAAATCACCACTCGTATGTTGCAGATGTAATCACCACTCGTATGTTTCAGAAACATTTACCATCATTAATAGTTGAAGAGGATGGGATTCCTCATGTATCCCTCACCCCAATATATATTCTGTAGATGCCAACAGATGGAAACCACGTTGAGTTGAACCAATATTTTCAATCATCAGACCTCTTCTCTGAGAAAGAAAAATGGTTGTCTCTCCAATCTGTCCCAAAACCAGCTTTCATGCTCGATCCAACAGTCTGCCCTCTAGACCACACCTAATCATTTCAGAATTTGAGAGAGATTGTTACCTGAGTGAGAGATTCACAGGCCACCTCTACATCATTTTCATCATCAAAAGGCCACAAACTAAGTAGCCTTCAGGATTTGTATGATTCTGTTGATAAATTCTTACAATTGCCACTTACACAACAAGGATTAATAGGATAACACAAAAAAAAATGTGTTGAAGATCTCCTAGATGGATCTCTCAGGCTCTTGGACGTGTGCAACTCTACCAAAGATGCACTGTTGCAACCAAAAGAATACATCCACGAGCTTCAATCGGTTCTTCGCAGAAGACAAGGTCTTGGCAGCGAGATCAGGAAATACATAGCATCCAGGAAAGTAGTAAAGAAGGCAATAAAAAAGGCCTTGAAGAACTTGAAGGGCATTGAAAACAAGTATACCTTCTCTAGTGAAGACCCTGAGATTGTTACCATGATTCGCATCTTAAGAGAGGTTGAGCCCATCAGTCTCGCCGTGTTCGAATCTTTGCTGCCATTCATTTCTGAACCAAAGTCACAAGCAAAGAAAAGTGGGTGGTCATTGTTTTCCAAGTTGATACACCACCAGAGAATAGCATGTGAGGAAGAAGAAACAAATGTGAATGAATTTGCAGTGGCTGATGCTGCATTGGAATCTCTTCTCAGTCGCAAAACAGATAAGATGATGAATGTGCAAAAGAAGCTAAGCAGCTTGGAGTTGTGCATTGAAGATCATGAAGATGGAATTGAAGGCCTCTTTTGCGCTAAGACCATAAACATGATACCCCTTCATACTGAATACATGAAATCAGTTTCATTTTTTTTCCTTTATGGTTTTAAAATATTGGGAAATAGATTAATTATGTCCATGACTTTGCCGAATCATAACAAGGAAATATACAACCATGGTGGCGAAATAAAAATAGCAATTAACAAATATAGTAGAAATGGCAACGAAAAGTATTCCAATACTAGCATATTTGGTTTTTACCAAGGTAATAAATTTATCAATACAAGCCAAAAGGGCCAGAGAATCAGGACAAAGGATCAGAATGAGCTCAAAAAAATATAAAGGGAAAAAAAAACATCCAAGGAGAAAAGTAACATAGGACGCGAGTCAGAGAGGGGATGATGAAGGGAGCCTCATGAAAGTGAAAAGAACAAAAAAAAAAAAAAAGGGTGGTCAACAAGTTTGAATGTGCAGCTCCCACTTTTTGATGGTTTGGCGCATCCATTGAACCATTGTTTTATCATTTTAAGAAGAAAAAAATTGCTTCAGATTTTTTTTTTAATTTTTTTAATATTTTATTATTAAAAATAAATTTAAAAAATATAAAAAATATATATATATATATGTCCGAACACCACTTGTATTCTTTTAGTCTCCCGCTTCATCTTACTCTAGGTAAAAAAAATAAAAAATAAAAAGAAAAATAAAAAAAGAAAAACCTTCGAATTGAAGTATGGTACCTGCACCAAAATTATTCGGTGCAGCTTATATTAAAATTTGACAGTTTGTTAGGTTTTTTTTTTTTTTTTACCCACTTTATGGTTGGTGGATTATTTTAGGAGAGAGAATAATAAACCATCATTTTGGACCCAAAGCTTTCTAAAACTTGAGAAGAGAGAGAACTTTGATGAAAAATAAAAGAGGAAAAAGAAAGTAGTCGCTCCATCACATTAATACCACTAAAAATGCTAATCTTAGTGTCATTAGATTCCTTTAAAAAAAAAAGGTTCCATTAAAATGTTTTTGAGCTTCTATCTCGCTGAAAAGATAAATTAGGGTTAAGAAATCTTTTTCATTTAGTTTTATTTTATATTTTTTAACTGATTTAGAGACATTTTGAGTTTATAAACTAGTTTGTTAGGGGTTAAGAGGGTGTTCGTGTCATTTGTCACTACAATTGACGTGTTATCTATTTTATTTTATTTTTAAATAAAAGAGTGAATAATGTGTTATTTATCTATTTTTTTTTGAAAAAAAAAAAAGATCATGAGCGCGAGCTTGACCTAGTAAGTCCACCCATGTTTGGCATGATTTGTTATGGTCCATGTGCATTGGGTCGCACAAGCCCTCGCATTGGCAATTTATTTTTATTTCTTTTCTTATTTTTTATTTGTTGGTTTTCCTGAGCATGTCTATTTTTATTATCATGTGAAAATTGTGTGGTGGTGGCAGTTGACAACTCAAGATTACTAATAAACTATATTGGCAAGACACAATCATACATCGCTATAACTCAGATCATGTATATCTTCAAGATGTTTATCATGTCTCATGTATGAAGGAAAACTTGGTGTTTGTAGCACAACTAATATCAACAAGCTATTATGTCTTGTTTAGTCCACGTGATGTTAAAATATACCGGGATTGTGATTTTGACCAAGATTTTGACCATAATCTTGATCATGATGAGGAGCCGGATCAACAACTAAAATTCTCTTATATTGATCCTTGGGAAAAGAAGGTCCTATTATAAGTTCAAAGTTCAAATTTTAAAAAGTTTTTTGCTTCTATACAAAGAAAAAGACATTGAAGAAGAGCTTATTGATTTTGATGATTTTGATAAGCCTAAAATAGTTGGAGCATATATCACAAAGATGTTTGTATGTAATGAAAATGTCTCACCAAGTTATATAGAAGAAAATAGCAATGATTCTAATTTTAATGAAGAAGATAATTCTGAATCTCCAATATCTTTAAAGAATTGTTCAAACAATATACAAGAACAAAACTTGGACGCAAAGCTAGAGCAGTCATCTACAAAGATGGATGTTGTTGTTCTAGTTAAAAAAAATTGTTCATAATAGTTATCCTTTTAGGAGAAGAGTTTTAGCGGTTAGAGACTTTCCTCCACTTTGTGGATCCAATGCTCCATCTCTTAACAAGGAAGAAGGTGTTGTGCAGAAAAAATGTTCAGGTTTAGAGAAAGAAAATTTTATAGCTAATGATGTTAATGGTAGAAGCTTCAAGAGAAAGATTTCAAATCTTTACGATGCTAAAAAGGCATAACTAAAAGATTCAATTGATAACATTGGAGGTAAGCTACAAGAAATCAAAGGCGTGCAAACTCGAAAGTCATTCTCAGTTGAAAAAGCTATGAATCTAGTTGAAGGTTTGGAAACACACACATGATTTGGAAGAATGCAATTGATGTTGAGCACAATGGTGAAACTATCTTTGCTAATGTCAAAGACATTCATGTTTGGTAATGATGGAATACAAACAACATTAACATTATTAAGGCAGGACGTCGTGAAGAGAAGGAAAAGATGGAAGAATGATGACAAATGATATTAAGGGTGAATGTTAGAGTTCAATATCAACTAGGATTTAGAGTTTGTAAGAGTTCTAATATTGTTAGAACTCTACAATATTAAGATTATTATATATTGGAGTTTTATCATTGTTAAGAGTTAGCTAGTTGATTATTTTTCATCTTAGTTAGATAAGGATAAACCTTAGATAAGAATAAGAATCTTAATCTAAGTAGGACTTTTAAGGCTATATATAGTCACCTTAAACATTTAGAATTATAAATAAGAAAGCATATGAAAATAATAAAGTGAAAGTGTTAGTTGTTGTGTTTTTTTTATAGCAAAACCAACATGAGTTTTGTTCATTATATAATGGATAAATCAATGATGATTGTCTCTTTTGTTTGGCTAATTGCTTGGTGATTGTTGGGTTTGTTATATATACAGGAGGACCTAGATAGGATCGACCTAAAGGTCCATTCTACTGGGTTATTTTTCAAGAGGGAAATAGATTGCGAACTCAAATTTAAACCATCTACCTCATATCCATGTGCTGATGGGAAGCTCTATTATGGCTGAGGTCCTATCCAACTCACATGGTAAGTTCAGGACTCTAAGACTTATTTGATCACGGCTAGTGATTATGTTTTTCTATTGATAAATACAAATTTAACGGGCCTTAAAAACCCTCTTAAAAAGCTCAAAAAAAATTCTTATGGGCTAGGGCTACCACGTTAGAGCCCAACTACTACTAAGGTGTATGGACTTAGGCATAGTAGCCTAAGCCAATGTTGGGTGTACGCCTATTTAGGCATACACTCAACTGGTGCTGAGTGTGCTGCCCATACCTTTAGTGCTAGGCATGCACTCCAGCACCCACATATATAGGCTCGGGCTACCAGGCTTGAGTCTAACATGTTTGGGTTTAAACAGCGTGTCTAGACCACTTTTTCACCTTTACTTGGACCAGACACCTTTTTTGAGCCCGACACCCCCTTAGAAATTTTTTCAGGACTCCCTGTGGGTCCTTTAATATTTTATATTGATCCAATATATATTATTTAAGTGAAATACAACTCAAAATATTATAAGGGAGAAATTATATTTTAGCCCTTCATCTCCACAAAAAGATAAAATTCATGAGCTATAAATACACCATGAATCCTTCAAATTCCAAGTTCACAATCTCTTCATTCTTAACATTTTCATCATGTATATTTTCAGAGCCTGTCTTTTTAAAATATCATTACACTTTATCTCTCCACAAAGTTATTGACTTAAACATCTGAGAGTCTCCACATCCATTAAAGTAAATCTTTTACAGGTATCAATTATTAACCACCTGAGCTTTCCATGTCAAGCCACCAAACGAATTAGCTAGGGAGAATGGATCAAATTGCTTGAATTAAAATATTAATCAATTATCCAGCACATTAATTTTATTTCTAAGCATCTTGAATTTTAGGATTTTCTTTTATGATGGTCATTAATTTCTTTCTCAATCTAGTAAATTTATTAATTAGTATTCACATAGATCAAAATTGTTTGATTAATTGATGGATGAAGTGGAGTCTGGTGTTATTATTAGTCATATAATGATTTAACATGCACATCAACCTGTCGATATCACTCAATTAAGTGCTTGATTTAACTATAACTTTAATTGATTAAATTAAATCTTTGCATTGAGTTTATTTTTAAAAACTTATATGTGATACAGGAACTATAATTACGGGCTATGTGGAGATGCTTTAAAGTTGAACCTACTAAAAGAACCAGAAGTTGAAACCGATCCATTGATTTCGATCCTTCAAGGTATCTCTCTGGTTTTGGATGGCCACGCAATCTCCAAAACCCTCATGCGACGATGTTGTCACCGGAAAATGGACACCAACCAGTGAGGATTTGGCAGCTGGTAGGGTTCCAGGCTATGGGGTGATAACAAATATCATCAACGGTGGCCTAGAATATGGCAAGGGACCGGAAGGAGATGAGATACAAGCAAACAAGGATCGCATTGGTTTCTATGAGAGATACTGTGGCTTATATAGAATTGACCCTGGCGACAATCTCGACTGCTACTACCAAAAGCCATTTGGCAGTGGACCCTTGACGTTGTAGGACACTATGTAATCTGATTATGTTGTCGAAGCTATATAATAACTATCTCTGTATGCTTCAAATAAATAAACCACAGCCAAATAAAAGAATTTCAAAGCCCAAAGTATGCTTTTGGCTTTTGTACTTTCTCTACCTGGAAACCTATTTTGAAGCTGAAGGGGCACATTGTAAAATGATACTGAAGCTATTTTCTATAAGATTGAAATTAACAGAAAATATATGGGGGTGGATGGTTTCACTGTAGTAGTTTATGGATTGTTATAATGAAATTATCATTTTGCTCTTCACTCTTTTAATTTAAAACTTTACTTGGGGATAGAATGGTTTTTTCCACATGACAAAATGCTCTTTATACAATTCATTTTGGGTATTTTGATCTTTTACTTTTTTTTTATATGGAATAATAATTGAATTACCCTTAAAAATAAAATTTTAATATAACCATTTCAAGGGTTTTCTTGACTTTTTCTTTTGGAGTGCACAATAAAAATACTTTATTGCCCTTTTCGTTATATTTTTTTAGTTTTGCTTCAAGGGTGTTTTTGTATTTTAACTTGGGTGTTTTTATTATATTTGTGTTGAGCTAGGGTTTTTTTTGTCTTTTTAACTTTATTGTCCTTATTCTCTTTATTACTATTTTATTTTTAAATCATTTTATTTTTTAATTACATTCCTTAGATTTGGTTCAATTCAATTTGTTATAATTTGGTCCTCATTGTTTTGATTTTTTTTTATTTTATCCTCAATTATTTTTTTTATTAATGTTTTTCAATTTCAATCCTTTAAGTCTATTTTAGCTTCCAATTTGATCCTTATTTTCTTAATTGTTAATTATTTTGTTTGTTTTGAATCCTTTTTTTTTTTCAATTGTGTTCTTCGGATTTGATTCAATTCATTCTTTTAATTTGGTCCTTATTGTTTTGATTTCTTTTTATTTTATCCTCAATCTTTTTTTATTAATATTTTTTTCAATTTTATCCCTAAATATTTTATCGAATCTAATTTGTGTTTCAATTTTTACCCTTATTCTTATGATTTCTATTTGTTTTGCTTTTTTTTTCATTTTTGCTTTTATTGTTTTTTTCAATTTCATCCCTAATATTTTTTTATATTGAGGATTTAGTTTCATTATTTTTTTTATATTTGCCTTCTATGGGTCAATCTCAGCCTCATAGACTGACTGGCGGGTTTTAAAGATTAGCATGGATTGTCTCCAGCCTTTTTTTAGATATTTTTTAATTATTATTTTGTCATACATCATTATGTTATTTGAAATTTAACTTCATTAATTTTTTCAGTTTTCTTTATAAGAGGATCGAGGTCTCGTGTCTAAGTTGTAGGTTTTATAGGTTAACCTATATTGACTTGAGTTTTTGTTTTTTCACCGCTTTTTTTTAACATTAAATTTTTTTTTCATCTTCGTCCAAGAAAGGATTAGCCCGCTAAACATATCTCTTTTTGAATGGGCCAAGTGGCGAGGCCCAAGAGCACTCCTAACATGTTTTGGTTAGATATTTTTTTTTCTCTTTTTCCCCCCTATAATTACATCCTTCTACATTTAGCTTGCTTAGAATTTAGCTACATCATTTCCTTTTTTATTTAGATTGTCCTCACATTATCATCATTAGCTTCTTCTTTTTTTTTTTACTATTGTTGCCTTTTTTTTAATCATCTTATTAAAATTAATACAACATATTTGGCTCAATCAAGTTTGTGACCCGCGGTGCAGATTTTTCCCTCTTTTTATGATGCGCTTGTGTCAAATGAACATCATTTTTTTATACAAAAAAAAAACTCATGGTAGAATACGAGTTATATAGCTAATTAATAAATAAAGTAAAAGGTCCAAATGCTTTCGGCTTTTGTACCTTTTTTTACCTTTTTTAGGCCTATTCTTGGGCTCAAAAGCCTAAAACAACAAAATTAGAATAAATTTGAAGTATATTCGAGATTGGTGCAAGCAACATGTATCATAGTTAGAGAATTTATAGCCAACTCAAAATCTATTAGAAGAGTAAGCATCTTACTATCTTTCACATTTCCTAAAACACATTTGACTAGAACAATGTAATGATAATAAATTATTATTTAAAACATAAAATTTGCTATCACGTGCAATGCAGGTGCTCACATGTGGGTTGTGTTCATACTATTTAAGAGACGCGTGAGGGGGTGTCCAGAGGCCAAACGGTGGCTTCCGAGGTCGAGTTTGAATCATCTCAACAGCACCTCCATCCCTAGTTAGCGTGTGTGACTTACTAACCTTTGGTTTAGTTTTTCCTTCTTTTCTTTCTCATCCTTAATTTTTATGCCTGACCCTTTAAAGTTTTAAAGGAACCCTTCATCTCAATACTCAAATTGAAGACAGTAGGTGCATACATGAATTGACTAACAAGACTAACTGTATAGGTTATGTCAGGCCATGTAATAGTAAGGTAAATAAGCTTATCCACAAGATGTTGGTAGTGATTGATAAACCCAAAGGGCTCACTAGTTGTTTCAAGTTTCAATTTACTATCCAATGGAGTAGGGGCAGACTTGGCATCCATCATCTCAACATCTTTAAGTAAGTCAAGAACATACTTACGTTGGTTAAGGAATAACCCTTTATGAGAAACCGTCATTTTAATTTCAAGAAAATACTTCAAGTGGCCAAGATCTTTAATGGGAAAACAATATTGTAGATTGGTCTTGAGATGAAAAATGGCCCTAACATTATTTCCTATAAGAATAAGATCTTCAACATAGATAATAACCACAAATGTTTCCTTAGGTCCAAGATGAACAAACAAAGATGATTCAGCATTACTCATTTTAAAACCAATTTATTCAAGAACAATACTTAATTAATTAAGCATGCCAAGCACGTGGAGATTGCTTCAATCTATAAATTGATATGTGAAGCCGACACAATAAGGTGGGATTTGAGGTTTGAGGATGGCTAGAGGGCAATTTCATGTAGACATCTTCCTCAAGATTCCCATGCAAAAATGCATTTTTTATGTCCATCTAACACATTAACCACCTATTGTTCATGACAACTGATAATAAAATACAAACATTGTTCATCTTAGCAACAAGAGCAAATGTTTCCTTGTAGTCTACTCTAAAAGTCTAAGTAAATTCATAAGCCACAAGAAGTGCCTTGTATGTATCAATAGATCCATCAGAATTAAACTTTGTTTTATATAACCACTAGCTGCCAACATCTTGTTTTCCTTAGGGAAGTTTGACAATACTCCAAGTTTGATTCATAGCCTATTTTCATTCATCTTGAGAATTAGCTTTTTGAAAATTTTATGGCGCGTGGACATTAGAAATAATAGTAAGAAAAGTAGTATGAGCATATGAGAGGCGATGATATGTAAAGGAAGCAAATAGGATGTTTGGTTGCATAAGTAACAAAATCTTGCATCTTAATTGGAGGAGCACGATTTTGAATTGGATTCTTGCGAGGCTGAGGATGAAGAATAACATGAGCATCAGATTCAGAATGCACATCAAAAGGGTCACCCTCAGAATTAGATATAATAGGATTGATAACCCTTGAGCTAAAAGGCACGTCTGCAATTGATGTAGAAATATTGCTACCAGGATTATTATTGATAACAGAATCAGTATGTCCATAACTACTTTCAGATTCAACAATAATAAGACCAGAGGTCCCTTCACTAGTAGACATTTATGCGGTTGATGAGGAGGCATTGTTAGTAGCAGGAAGTAAAGCTGAAGGAGAAGTCTGCAGGAGCTGGACAGGGCAGAAGAAAGAAATCTTTTAAGGATGCCTATTGACTTAAGTTATCATAGTATGGAGTAGCTTCTTCAAACTGAACATCTCTTGATATAAACAACTTTCTAAAAGGAGGATGATAACATTTATATCGTTTCTTGGTTGATGAATATCCCAAGAAAATACACTTAACAACCCTTAAATCAAGTTTATCATGATTTGAAGCTCGGGCATGCTCAAAACAAGTGCAGCTAAATACTGTCAAATAAGATAAGTCAAATGGTTGGTTCTGCAAAGCTTCAAGAGGAGGTTTAAAAATCAACACTCGACTTGGTAGTTGATTAATAATATATAGGAATATATACAGCAAATAACACTCTTTGAGACAGAAAAAAAATTTAGGAACATGTATTTGTATCATCAAGGCTCAGGTTTTTTCTAATAAATCCCTATTTTTAGGTTCAGCTACATATTGTTGGGGTGTACCAAACCAATTAGACTGATGCAAAATTCCATGAGAAGTTAATATTATGTCATTTTTTTTAGACTTGTTTTCAGTGTCATTGTCAAATTGAAAGATTTTAAACTTTATAGAAAATTGAGTCATGACTAGCATATGAAAATTTTAAAAACATCCACAACCTCACTCTTGAATTTAAAATATTGAACCGTGTAACACAAGAGAAATCATCAACTAAAATAACAAAATACTTATAACCATAAAATGATTCAATAGTTGGTCCTCAAACATCAGAGTGTACAAGTTTAAACATCCTTTTAGCTATAGAAAAAGAAGACATAAATGGTAGTCTAGTAAACTTAGATAAATGACATGTATCATAAGTGATGTTTGATGAGAACAATTTTGAAGAAACGTGCTAAACGTTGATGCCATAAAACTTGATCCTGACAAAAAAGAAAAGAGTAGAAACTTAAAGATACTTGTTCCTTTGAGGATTGCTTGAAAAATAATAAAGTCTTTGAAAAAGAAAACCTTCACTAATGGTCATCTTGGTGATGAGGTCTTAAAAAATAACTCGGTGAAAATCAAATATAAAACAACAATTTAAAGTATGAGTGAGTTTGCCAATGGAAAGCAATTGGAAAGGAAAAGAAGGAACATACAAAACCAAGGATTCTACAACTTTAGAAAGTAATTTAATCTTTTATTTACCCTTAACAAACATGTTTTCCATTTGCAATAGAATATACATGAGAATAGAACATTTTTCAAAATGATATAAACCAGTCATTTTGTTTGTTATATGATCAGTGGCACTGGAATTAATTACCTAAAAATTTCGCACAGTACTAGCAACTAAAGCAGTTTTAAATGCAATCAAAATACCTTTTATATTTTCTTGTGATAGATGAGTAGAGTTTATTAGGAAACTAGATGGGAAAAGTTTACCAGAAACCAGAAACTTACCAAGAATCTTCTTGTGGAATCAAAATTTCAAGAAGTTGACAAAATAGGAACACCCTTCTCCTGAAGATATACAGAAAAATCATTAAGAAAAGCAACTGAGTTGGTAGAAAAATTTACCACATCACTAGGAGAAGAATTAGTGGAGTGAGCAGCTGCATGAGCTCTATGTTCATATTCTTTTTGAAGTCCCTTCTCTTTTTCTAACTTAGGAGAAGAATTAGTGGAGTGAGCAGCAACATGAGCTTTATGTTCATATCCTTTTTTATGTCCCTTCTCTTTTTCAAACTTAGGAGAAGAATTAGTAGAGTGAGCAGCAATTGTCACAGCTCTTAGATAGTAAAGCTCATTCAACAATACAAAGCCTAGAGGCTAATTAGGATTTGGTTCTCCTTCCTATGTGTTAGAAGGTTTGTTCATACCATCAATACTATCAGATTTAGAAGTGTTTTCCATAAGAATCTTAAACAAAAAACAGAACAATAGGAACTTGCTCTGATGCCATGAAGAAAACTAAAAGAATAGGATTTTATTCATTCTCTGTTACAATTGTAATTCATTGCATGTGCATAATACAAGTTTTAAATAGGGAGGATACTAACAATCTTACTCCTACAATCTTGGCATATCAATTCCTATCTTTATCATATCTACAATCATAATCCAAGCACCTAATTTACATAACAAATAGCAATAATATCGGCAACAATTTAGCTTTCCTTCATTACGTATTGATTACAGCTGAAACAAGGTAGATTCATTAAAAAGTTGGTTCTTGTAATATAAAATTTCCTGTCTCGGCTCCTAAACAATGTTGCAACTTAATCATTGAGCACCAATGGCCATCACATGATAAACTCAAGTCTGTTTATATGGGAAGATATAAAAAACCAGATGCCTGTCATTCAGTTAGGGGGGAAACGGAATCATCCAGCAATATTATCTAAACTGCAGCTGTTATCGCTATGCTACAATTTGGCGAGAGATACTGAAGCCAAGGATGCGGATCTTGTCTTCGTGTTTCTCAACAGAGATTTCAGGACCATCAGCATTGTATGCATTAATAAATCACCACTCGTGTGTTGCAGATGTATACTAGTATTCAATTCAAGAGAGCTGTGATTTAAAACTGCAAATAATTATATGTTCATGGAATGCTGAATTAGTGGGCAAGAGACATTGCGTGGACATCGGGGATGCCATTTTTCAGAAACATGTTACCGCCATTAATAGTTGAAGAGGATGGGATTCCTCATGTCTCCTCACCCCAATATATATTCAGTAGATGCCAACAGATGGAAACCACATTGAGTTGAACCAATATTTTCAATCATCAGATCACCTCTTCTCTGAGAAAGAAAAATGGTTGTCTCTCCAATCTGTCCCAAAACCAGCTTCCATGCTCGATCCAACAGTCTACCCTCTAGACCACACCCAATTATTTCAGAATTTGATGAGCATATTAGCCGAGTAAGAGATTCACAGGCTACCTCTACATCATTTTCATCATCGATAGGCCACAAACTAAGTAGCCTTCAGGATGTGTATGATTCTGTTGATAAATTCCTACAGCTGCCACTTACACAACAAGGATTAGCAGGAGAACACAATCAGAAATGTACTGATGAGATCCTAGATGGATCTCTCAGGCTCTTGGACGTGTGCAACTCTGCCAAAGATGCACTGTTGCAATCAAAAGAATACATCCGCGAGCTTCAATCGGTTATTCGCAGAAGACAAGGAGGTCATGATAGCGAGATCAGGAAATATATAGCATCCAGGAAAGTAGTAAAGAAGAAAATAAAAAAGGCCTTGAAGAACTTGAAGGGCATTGAAAACAAGTGCACCTTCTCTAGTGAAGACCCTGAGATTGTTACCAGGATTGGCATGTTAAGAGAGGTTGAGTCCATCAGTCTCGCCGTGTTCGAATCATTGCTGTCATTCATTTCTGAACCAAAGTCACAAGCAAAGAAAAGCGGGTGGTCATTGGTTTCCAAGTTGATACACCACCAAAGAATAGCATGCGAGGAAGAAGAAAAAAATGTGAATGAATTTGCAATGGCTGATGCTGCATTGGAATCTCTTATCAGTTGCACAACAGATAAGATGATGAATGTGCAAAAGAAGCTAAGCAGCTTGGAGTTGTGCATTGAAGATCTTGAAAATGGAATTGAAGGCCTCTACAGGCGCATGATCAAAACTAGAGCCTCCTTTCTCAACATTTTCATTTAGTAGCCTGAAAAATCTTTGAAAATCATGCTTTGTATACTTGTGAATATTTTTTTATACTAGTTCACAAACTTAATATCAAACTATACACGTGTCCCTTAAGATGTGTTTCCTCTTAGTTTTTCACAACATCCATCCTTCAACACTTATAATTCTCACTCCCTTGGTAACAAAATATTAAACCTGATATATCTAAACATGTTCGTAAAACAATATTTATTTAGATCTGATATGGAAAAATAAATAAATCAAAATATATCTCTTATTATTGATGAAAAACACTCACGGAATTTTTTTAAAAGTTTTAGTAAACTCTGACATGCTCAAATTTAATGGTGTATTTATGTATATAAAAGTTTGTATTTCAGTGTGAACTTAGAGATCAAAAATCTGTATTTATATAACAAGGGGCTCACTAAACTCCTATTAATATAATTCAGAAGCCATTAATTTAGAAAATATTAATAGGGAAGTTAACTTTATTGGACCAAATATTAAAGTTCTTGAAAAAACTAAATCCCACATTAATATGGAAAAAGATAATTTTAAAATTCTCTCACTTGGTCCATACATTTAACATAATTTTTTTATGTTGATTTGCGTGAAACAATACAGCCAGCAAAATCTGAATTTAAGCAGCCAATTGCTTCTAGATTATTTGTTTGCCTAGACATAAGCACGTAGTCTTTGGTCCCTTGAAAGTACCTCATTACTTTCTTTACAGCTCTTTAGTGGTCTATACCTAAATTACTCTGATATCATCCCAACATTCCCACAACAAATGCAATGTCAAGCTTTGTACAAACCTAAGTATACATTAGGCTTCCTACAGCAGATGCATATGGAATGTTCTTCATTTGTTCCTTTTCAATATCATTTTTCAGTATTGGTTCAAATTGAACATATCACCCTTTACAATGGGAGTTACACTGATGAACAATCTTTCATTTGAAATCTCTCTAAAACTTTATTCATATAGGTTTCTTGAGATAGACCTAAAATGACTTTAAATCTATCTCTATAGATCTTAATGTCAATGATATAAGATGTCTCACTTATATCCTTCATGCCAAAAAAATTAGAGAGAAATTGTTTCACCCATGCAACAAACCCTTATCATTGGTTGCAAGTAGAATATCATCCACATATAAAACAAGAAAACAATTCTTACTCCTATTGACTTTCTGGTATATACATTGATTCATGATGTTTTCTACAAATCCAAATGAAGAAACTACATCATGGAATTTAAAGTACCATTATTGGGATGCTTGTTTTAAACCGTATATGAATTTCTTGAGCTTGCAGACCAAATGATCACCATCACTAGAGAAGAATCCTTCAGGTTATTTCACGTAAACCTCATCCTCTAGATCTTCATTGAGAAATGTGGTTTTCACATCCATTTGTTGCATTTCCAAATCAAAATATGCTATTAATGCCAAAATAATACGTAAAGAATCTTTTTTAGATATAGTGGAAAAAATCTTTGTGTAATCGATTCTTTCCTTTTGAGTGAATTATTTAACAATGAGTCTTATCTTGTATCTTTCAATGTTGCCTAATAAGTCTATCTTTGTCTTAAAAACCCATTTATATCCAATGGCTCTTGCATTATTAAACAACTCAACAAGATCCAAAACTTTGTTACTTTTCATAGAATTCATCTCTTATTTCATGGCATTGTACCATAATTCCAATTCTTTGCAACTTATGGCCTGTGAAAATGATTTAGGATAGTTTTCAGCTCCAATATTATAGTTAGATTCTTGTAGATATACAACATAATTATTAAGAATTGTTGATATCTTTGTTATAGTAGATTTTATCAATGTTGTATCATCATCTTCTTAAGAAGTATTTGGCTCAACTGGTTGTTCAGAAGTTCTTGGTAATGCTTGAACTACCTAATCTATTAGGAATGTTGTTAACAGCTTATGGAACTTCAACGATTGATCGTTCAACACCAGTTTGTAATTAAGGGATGTTACAAACAATAACCAATCTATCACTGGATGTGGAAGGTTGTGATTCTGAATGATCCTTTTTAGAAACTATGTTCATGATTTGATCGCTCTCATTGATGAAGTCATTTTCAAGAAACTTTGCAATTCTTGATTCCATAATTTTAGTGTTGTGAGATGGACAATAAGATAGGTACCCTTTGGACCTTTTAGCATATCAAATGAAATACTCACTAATAGTTCTTGGGTCTAGCTTCTTTTCTTGTGGATTATAAATTTTTACTTCAGACAGGCATCCCCAAACATGCACAAGTCGCAAATTTGGTTTCCAGCCTTTTAATAACTCAAATGGTGTTTTTAGAACAACCTTGGTTGGAACTCAATTTAATATGTACAGTGTTGTTTTTAGTGTTTTATTCCATAAGGATTTAGGTAGATTGGAGTTGTTAAGCATACTTTGTACCATGTTCAATAATGTTTAGTTTCTTCTTTCTACTACATCATTCTGGTATGGTAAACCAAGCATAGTGTATTGGGTAACTGTCCTATTTTCTTGAAGAAACTTTGTGAACAAACCAAGTGCTTGTCCATCCTTTATATATCTACCATAATATTCTCCACTTCTATCTAATCTCATAATCTTAATTTGTTTCTCACATTGTTTCTCTACTTCAGTTTTAAAAATCTTAAAGGCATCAAATACTGTGTTCTTGTTATAAAGCAAGTAAAGATATGTGTATCATGAGTAATAATCTATTAAAGAGATGAAGTATTTCTGAACATATGAGTCCATGTTTGGACTATATATATCAATATAAATTATTTCTAATATGTTTGGGCAAAATTTATTGCAATAGGTAATTACTGGCCTTACAGTTAGGCTTGAGCAAAAAAACTGAAAAACCGATTAAACTGAGAAAACCGGAAAAAAAATAACCAAAAAAATCGAACTGTAAAAAAAACCGATTAAACCGATTAAAATTTTGAAAAAACCGACCGGTTCAGTTCAGTTTCGGTTTTATAAGCCCGAAACCGAAAAAACCAAGCCAACCCGAAAAAACCGAGCCAAACCGGTTTTTATCTTAAAAAACCGAGCCGAAACTGGTCGGTTTGAACCGGTTTCGGTTCGGTTTCAGTTTTTTAAAAAAAAAAAATTAGTTTGATTATTTTTTTTTTATAAAAACCGAACCGAACCAAAAATAATCACCTGCAGTAATATCTAAATTCTAGTGTAGCAGAGAGGCATCACCAAATCATTTATGCGGATCTTGCCTGCCTGTTGAGCGACAATCAGACCTGTGATTTAAGAATTTTATAAACGACTTGCACGTTCACCTGAATTTGTATATGATCATTTGATTTGCAAAACAAGTTCACTCGTGCAGATGTCTCCAGGCCACTTCTATCAAGGAAAGTGGAATCGATGCTGCTCGTGTGCGATAATTAGATTAGTACTATACCTTGTCTTCTGTTAATGGGCTATAGTGGTTGTCTTGTGAGTTGGAGATGTGGTGGGGGAGGAGACATTGACAAACATAGCTGATATGGATTGAATCGAAATAATGTTAGTGAGATTCCTCGTCTTTATAAAGGCAGTACTTCAGACGCAAAGGAAGGCAAATTGCAAGACTGACAATTCACATTCACCTGCTTTAGTCTCTCCCCATTGAGGAAGGAAAATATGGCTGCTTCTTCTAACCACAAAAACAGCTTCCATGCTCGCTCCAACAGTTTGCCCTCTAGAGAAAACCCAATCATCACCCAACTTGATGAGCATTTGTGCAGATTGAGGGCTTCTGAAGATGCCTCTACGTCATCATCCTTCAGCGGCAAACTAAGTAGACTTCAGGATTTGCATGACTGTGTCAGCAAGGTGCTTTTGTTACCACTCACCCAACAAGCCATAGCCCAAGAGAACAATGAGAAATGGGTTGATGAGCTATTGGATGGATCTCTTCAGGTCCTGGATTTGTGTAATACTGCAAAGGATTCCTTGTTGCAAACAAAAGAATGCATGCACGAGCTTCAATCCATTTTACGCAGAAGAGGTTACGGTGAAATTGGTCTCACAAATGAGGTTAAGAAATACTTAGCCTCTAGGAAGGTAGTGAGAAGGGCAATTCACAAGGCCTTGAAGGTTATGCAAAACAAATGCACCTTCGCCACCTTTAATGGAGACCATGAAACCACAACCATGTTTAACATGTTAAAGGAGGCTCAAACAACCTCTCTTAATGTAACGGAATCCTTGCTCTTCTTCGTCTCCGGACCAAAGACGAAGTCTGTTGGTTGGTCATTAGTCTCCAAGCTGGTGCACCACAAAACAGTAGCCTCCGCGGATCAAACTGATAGAAATGAGTTTGCTGAAATGGATGCCGCATTGATAGGATTGGTAGAACACAGGACAAGCAAATCTGATAACATCAAGGTTGTGCAAAGCCAACTGGAGAACTTAGAGTTGTGCATTCAAGATCTCGAAGAAGGTCTCGAGTGCCTCTTCAGGCATTTGATCAAAACTAGAGTCTCCCTTCTCAACATCCTAAATCACTAGAGCCTGAACAATTTTGATCTACTCATACTTGTACATTATTAATGAAATATACATGTATTATTCCGGAGACATACAATGAATTCAGATGATGAAAATCTTCCACTATATGTTGCATTTCTTTTTTATCTTTTCCGATATAATTAATTACCTTAATTTGCATTAGCCATATACCCAGTTTCTTTAGTAAATCACAGTGTACAAATTAGTCACAGAGAAATTACCAAACGAATCATTCAAACCATAGTAAATTTACTTTTGAAATAATGGAGATTTCTTTCTTAACCCGTAATAATTATAAAGTCATTGACATAATGTGTGCAGCCTATGATTAAAAAACACTAGAAGAAATTGCTTAACAGTCACATTATAGCTAGAACATGGGGAGAAAATAGAAAATGAGAACGCTGTCTCTCTGTTAGGAGGAAAATGGAATCATCCAGCAATGTAATACAGTCACTGAGCAGCCCCACATCATTTTTCTACGACTTGGCAAGACTCAGGAGATGCTGAAGCCATGCATGCGGATCCTGTTTTCCTGTATCACAGCAGGACTTGCAGGAACTTCAACATTTTAAACATTAATAAATCAACATGCACTCGTGTGCTCCAAAACTGTTTCCTGTATCGCCACCATTTCCCAACATGATGAGCACATTTGCAGAGTAAGAGATTCATCATCAACTGTGGATTTGGCCACAAGCTAAGTAGATCTTGAAGGGCATTGAACGCTTTTCTAGGCGCATGCATGATCAAAACTAGAGTCTCCTTTCTCAATATCTTCAATCAGTAACTGAATAATCATTGAAAATCATACTTCGCTAATGATTTGAAGTGCTTGTTTTTCTTATACCGAACACGGTTTCCATGATTCTATCATACCATGTGTAGCTTATGATGCTTTGCCATGAATCCATACACTGTGATTAGACAATTTGGTCTACAACCAAATTTATATATAACAATGGTAATTGTTCTCCCACAAATTCATATTATATTAAATGGCATAATATTTGCCAAAACTAATGTAATAATATTTGCTGCAAATTTGGTAAGGTTTTATTGTATTGATTATATTCAGCAATTAAAATGTTTATTTCTTTTCTTTTTTTTGGCTTTGTTAAAATTAAATTAATTTATATTTCTGTGTCTTTTATTTGTGGTATTTTATCACTTTCTGGTAAAATTTTATTATGTTTATCATATATATTGTATCCTTATTGTATTTGCTGAGTTTAATTATTATGTTCTTGGTAGTATTTATTTATGATATTATTTATTTATGATGGTATTGAAAATGAAAATAATTTTAATTCATGTAAATATATCACACACGTTGAATAAGAATGACTCATCCTAGTCATCAATCGACATGTCACTTTAATATTTTAATTAAATATTTAATTGATCTTGATTGAAATTACTTCTTAATTACTATAAACATTACAGGGATCCCACGCTTAAGGAGTAGAGGAAAATGCAATATGGGCCGGAGTTATTATAATATTGGGCTTATAGGCAACTCAGGCCTAGAGCAGATTAGTCTAAGGCAGCAGTAGGAGGTTTCCAGAATTAGTTTAGCTGGGCTGCCCTACGGTCGGTTGCTTTTGCTTTCAGCGGCCCAAGAGAGCCCAAGAATGCACTTCTCATTTCTTATAGTCTTTCTAGGCCGCTTGATTAGCAACACCAACTCTCTCTCTCCTGGGCTTTGGGCTAAACAAGATGACCGGACAAAACCTCTAGCTAAGGACCAGGCCCGTAAATATAGGTAAAGCCGAAAACATTATTTTAATAAAAACAAATTCAAAATAGGATCAAGCTGAGTCAACGCCTGAACCACCAGGTCAACTTATATTTTTTATCAAGTCAGCCAGTTTTTTTTTCTTTTCTTTAACTTAGATTAGCATACCCCTCGAGTTAACCTGTCAGACCAATATGAGTTTTAAAACAACACCAAAAAACAGGCTCGTTAAATAACATGCAGATCTTCAGGACGCCATAGTGAAACCTTTAGCATACTAGCTGAATTGGTTCCCCGTGAAATGGGAAAAATTATACATGCATTAATGAAGAAGGGTTTTGTATTTTTCTCTACATTACATTGATAAAAACAAATTCAATTCCCAGCTCAGATTTTACACAAACTTGGGGTAGCCTCAATGACAATGGGTAGTGGTGTGGGATATTTATTTATTTTTGTTGTATATCTTTTTCTCATGATCCTTTTCCACCTCTTTGCTTCTTTTCTTCTAATGCAGCAGCTTCATTCAACATATCCACGGCATCATTGTGCATGTCAAGTTTAGCAAGGGCAACTGACTGCATGTAGAAGGCTGTAGGCCAATCTGGATAAACACATTGTGCTTGCATTGCATCTCGAAGAGCGGCATCTGGTTGATCACACAAGAGATAACAAAGACTACGCCGAGCAAAAACAGTTGGGGAAACCATGGTTCCTACGTCTATGAACTGCATCGCAAAACCAAGCAAAAGGTTTTGGGAACATGTATACGTAAGTTGTTTCCAAATCTTATTTGTCTAACTAATGCTTGTGCATATTAGGCACAACTCTTCTGCACAAAGCATGAAACCAAGCTAATATAATATATCATTTTCTGAGAAAACCGATATGCTCTGTGACTAATTTGCAAAAATGAAAACAAAGTGTTTGAAACTCCTGTCTCAATGAACAAAACATGCAATCAATGAATCTGTGGATATAAAATGAATAGGCAGGATTAAAACACACTATAAAGCCATCCAAGAAATAACCAACTGACTGAAAGATTCAATGAATAACTGGGTAGCTTTCAAAGATATACCTGGGAATAACAGTCAATGGCAGTTTTAAAATCTTTGTCGCGGAATGCAAAGTCCCCTCGCTTTCTCGATTCCAACATATCTCTCATCTGTTGCGTCCACTCTTGGAAAGATAACTGAAGCAAGCCACGTTTTAGAAAACATATCAGCGTATTCAAGAACAGAAATAGATAGGACTTCCTTTTCTTAAGCAATTACCTCATTTGTTCCCTCGTCATCTTTGTAGTGCGTCATAACCAAGATCTGATGAATTGCTGTTAGGTCCATCCGTGAACAGGCCTCCCCCATTGGGGAGAGGGGGCGCTGAGGAGTTGCTGGGGCTTCCTCATGCTTTGATATTCCGAGCATAACATAAGATGGAACCTGACAGCCAAGAATTATGATAATTAGTTTCCCAGCCTGACATGAACTAATATGCGGAGATGATCCCATATGAAGAACAAAAGGAATGGGCATTAAGATACTTATTTCTGGAGAGAGAAGAATATAGTGTCTTAACATCAGAATATGTGATTTACTCATTGGTGTAAGATACTTTTAAGTCTCTTGAGTTGTGATTTGAAGCTTAAGACATCCAAAACATTGTTAAATTGACAGAGTAAATAACCACATCCAATGACCGGTTCAAAATATTTCACTCTTAAAGGAATGAAGAGCTTAAATTGATAGCTGTAAAATCAAAATAGATGGTGTAGCTTGAATTTCCTTACATCAGGTTTTGTTTGCAGTGGAGCTAGTGTTGTAACGAGGTCCTTCGTACTGGGCCGCTCCCTAGGTTCATATTGCAAACACTGGGAGGCAAGCCCAACAACCAAAGTTGCTTCTTCTGTAGAAAAGTTTCCCTCCAAATGTGAATCCATCAAGAGAATGATGTTTTTGCCCCTTATCATATCAATAGCCTGCAGTGGCAACATCAAATTAACACCCAAGATTATATCTTACAAAAAATGACAAAAATTGAAGAAACATCAATGTTGTATCCATACGGTCCACGTATAACAACCAACAAAACCGAGATGAACTTTTGGGGATGCCTGGTGCTTTTGCTAAAATGCATAGTAACATATACTATATGCTATTTGTAGAATATCATGAAAGATGATGAGCATAGATGCAAAATAAGACTACTGAAAAACATCTAAACCTGCTTGTCACTTTGTCCTGAGGTTACACAAAAATGAAAAATATGCCTTCAATCAAATTCAAACATTGTGTTTGAGACAAAAATGATCATGGTCAAGATATCTTTGATTCAACTGAAATACTAATTCAAATATTTATGACTGAGTGAATAATGCTACAACCAGTTGAGAAGTGCTGTTTAATTGGTTTCAATATTGCACTAAACCATGATATTTAGACAAATGAGGTCAACAAAAACCCAAGGTTAGCAGACTATCGTAGACCTGGAGGATACAGGGGATGCACTTGAATTTAGTAAATTCTTGCTAAGATGCATCGTACAAGAAAGACAAATTCACTATAGAGATTCATTATGAGAAAATTCAGAATTAGAAAAAATCTCATTCTTCATACCCCTTTTTTAATCATTTCATTTAGATTAAACAGAAACCATGGTATTTACAACTCATAAGGCTACTCTTTAGATAGGAAATTATGGATGAAGTTGGCTCGTAAACCAGATAAATAACAGAACCATCCAAGATTGAAATGAAATGCAACCAGCTATGTGCATACACCACTTACACGACTTGGAGGGATATGCTTTCCACTTAGCAAATCCAGAAGAACAGTACCAAAGCTGTAAATAACACTTTCAGGTGTGACCCTTCCTACAACATTCAAATTATGGCAACAACAAGAAGTGTTAAGCCAAAACATGGACAAAAAATGGCAATGCGATTTGAAGAGAAGACAAGTCAGAAAACAATTAACAAGCTTGCCAATATAAAAATTTGACAGTAATTACCATTTCTTAGATACTCTGGAGGAGTGTAAGCAAGATTTGTACTGTAACTTTTCCCATCTCTGCTATTTTTCATCAAGCCAAAACATGAAAGGCGTGGATCACCATCCTACAAGGTCCATTAAAGAGAATTGATAAGCAGCCTAGATTCCAATAAATGCATAATGCATAGTATTTATGAACACAAAAGAACCACGATACTACATGGTAAGTTCTTAGAATCTGAGAAAAGGGAATACCTCATCAAAGAGAACCCTATAGGCATTCAAGTCATGGTATAATGGACGACCCTCAGAACTACAGTAATCTAAGGCTTCAGCAATGTAGAGGGCTACTCTTAAACGCATTGCCCATTCAATGGTTTGATTTTCCCCTGAAAAGAATGGAAGAAGAATCAAGTTTAGCCCATGATATGTCAGCACAGAAAACTATCTAAAAAAGATGCATCACACTAGGCATTAAGTATGTTTTTGTTTTTAGAGTTGGGTTGGGTTGCTTTTGTAAATACTTTAACTCCAATTGAAATCTTTCTTTGTTTTTAATGGAATAAAATTCTTTATTCATTCAAAAAATAAACTTATTGATGATTTGAAATAAAGCATAAACAACTACAACAATGCAATTGAATTTACTGTGCACCATAGAGGCATGAACCCTATATCAAGTAAATCAATCCTGCGATAAAAAGAGAAGGACCAAACCCAGCGCTATCATAACATATGGAGAACATTTTAATTCAATAAAGCATTGACTAGGAGCAAAATTGGAATTATTGGATACATTACCAGAGCCTTGAACAATACTTCAAGATTTGAACAAACTAGAAAAGTAACAAGAAGGAGAGAAATCAACAATTCCTCGCCATCAGTCAAACAATCATAAATAAATAATGCCAATCAAACTACCAATCATAATTATACTTCAAGTTCAACACAACAAGACTATAACAAGAATCAATAATGGAACAGAAGTGGTCAAACCAGATAAGAGATTCAAGAAAAGCACACAAACACATACAATGGAATAAATGCTTAGCTAGAGTATCATTAGGCATGTACTCAGCAACAAGCAGCCTCTCATCTCCATCACAGCAATACCCTATCAAATTAGCCAGCTTTTTATGCCTCAACTTCCCCACCCCCCATGCCTCCTCCTATGACAACAACAACAACAACAACAACCCAATTCACAAAAGCCATATAAAAATCAAGAAACCATATAAAGAAAAAGACTTGATAAGCTAAAAAATCAAAGCAAGAAACTTTATGGATACCGCAAACTGTTTAGGATCAGGCCAAGCCATCTTAGTAAACTTCTTAACAGCGATCCACCTCCTGTTTTGAAGTCGACCTTTGTAGACAAGATTAGGTGCCTTTTCACCACTTTCAGAGACTATGTTATCAGAACTGAAGTTATTGGTAGCTGTTTTGAGGTCAGAGAAAGAGAATTCACAGAAAGAAGGGACTCCTGTTGCAGGGTCAAGTACAGCAGAACCTGATGGATTGCGAGGTGGTTGTTGTTGATGGGTTTTTTTATGGTCTTTTTCTGGATGTGTTTCAGATAAAAATGAAGAAGAACAACAACCCATGATAGCTCTAGTGCTGGTGTTGGCGGTGGTGGTTGTTTCTTTCTTTCTTGAATTTGTTTTTGGTATGGATAGAGCGGAGAGGTGAATGAGTTATTATTATTATTATTATTATTACAAGAGGTGTCTTTTTGTTTTGTTTTAAGAAGCTGTTGTTTGCTGCTGAGTTGTGTTCTTTTACTTTGATCCTTTGTCATGTTTTTTTCCTCGTTTCTTGTAAGGGCATCGTCATTTTAACCTTATCAGAATACCAATACCATTAATTAAGTTCATTGTAATTAAACCCGTTCTTGGTTGGGTGTGAAATTATCTTAATTAATTAAAACGATATTATTTTATTAAAAAATAATTTAAATTTTGACCACGTCACAATTGACTAGTGAAATTGACTTTAAACAAAAATAAAAGAATGAGTTAGTTAGGTCTAAGATCAATTCATTAAGCAAAGTCAAGTTTAATAATTGTTCTTGTGGGAGTACAAATTATCGGTAAACAAATCTATACGTTGGGGAAATTTGAAAAGTTATTAAGTAACGGTATTTAAAATCTAAGTAACCTTCCATATTTGTGAATTTTTAGAAAATACAGTGAGTATTCTCAAACTAAAACTAGGTATATTTTGGCTGGTTGTTCAGGTATAACATGTGCAACTTGACATTCACAGATGCAACACGCACATAAATAAATTAAAGAAAAATTAGACACCAAATGCAATAGGTAAAGAAGATAGATGCAAAATCAAGGTTAAATTTTAGGTTTGTTTTTTAGAGGTCACTAGTTCGGGTCTCACAAACCTTAAGGCCACTAGAGACTTACATAGTCGTTAATTTTAGGACTCGTGGGATTAGTCGAAGTGCGTACAAAATGGTCCGGACACCAACGTTAATAAAAAAAAAATAGAATCATAAATGGATTGGCACAATAATAAAAGATGTATGAAAGACAAAATAGAAAGGAGAAAAGAGAGAGAGAGACACACACACACACTAAAGCTTTAATAATAACTCAATAAAATAGATTGAGTTATGTGGTTGCTATTATGATGACCAATGGAGGTTTACATAGTCGTTAATTTCAGGGCCTGTGAAATTAGCCGAGGTATACGCAAGCTGACCTAAATACCCATATTAATTAATATATATATATATTAGGCACCAAGTGCAATAGGTAAAGAAGATAGATAGAATCATAAATGGATTGGCACAATAATAAAAGATGTGTGAAAGAGAAAATAGAAAGGAGAAAAAAGACAGAGACACTAAAGCTTTGATAATAACTCTTGTATTATCGTCCTAAAGATTTCAGTGAGATTGATTTATTGAGACCAAGAAAAATCAACTTTTAAAGATGGAATATAAATTATATGCGCCGCCTAAGAACAGCGGTATGCTCACTGTAATTGAATATAAATACATATTACGTGATTGATTGTGAGATGAGCATCTATATCTATGTGTCTCAAGTTGGGATTTGGGTAAATTTAATTAATATTATAGAAGGCAAGTTCTTCAATTAATTATTTAAAAGATCTGGTCCCTTGAATTAGGAGGATTACCATGCTGAGGCCTGCGAATTCAATGGGTCAGATGAAACTGTGTTTGGAAACCCATTTTATTATATTAAAACTTTTTTTTTAAGACCAAATGTATCTATTTTCACGATCATGCACATTTAATTATCATGTTTTAGAAATTAAAACAACTCTTGGAACAAAATCAAGTAGTTCTGCTGTTATATTATGACTTTTAAAATTTTTAATTTTAATTTAGCATTTGGGAAAAAATCTATTAAATAAAGCGTATGAACAATGAAGAATGCAGTGAGATTTGTAGTTTTTTACAAGGAAAAATGGGTTAGGGGTTCGGAAATTATCCATCCTGAGTAAGCTAGAATATTATTTCATGAAGAATTGGAACGTTAACAGAATCAAATGATATTATCTTTATGATATGCCTGTTTTTTTTTTTTTTGTTAGCAGGAATCTTTGGTCTTGGTATTAAAATTTTGTTTGAAAATGCGTGTTTTTTAAAAAATTTAAAAAGAATTATTAAAATTATTTTTTTTTATATTTTTAAATTATTTTAATATGTTGACGTCAAAAATAATTTTAAAAAAATATTATTTTAATATATTTTCAAATAAAAAACATTTTAAAAAATAACTATTATTAATTATACTATTAAACACCACTAATTACTATGCATAAATTGACTACTTGCTATGCATAAATTGAGTGAAGGCATCTATTCTCTACCATTAGCTGCTCTTAATTCTTTTTGCACAGATCATCATTCGCCACTTCACCGCTACTTAACTGTGGAAAATTAGTAGCAAAGTGGATGCTAATGGATTTTCTTGAGCTAGAAAAACCATAAGTTTTCTTAATGCAATATTAAGTGTTATTTTCAAATCAATTAGTAATCGAATTACGATATATATATATATTTTTTTTTCGAATAATATTAAGGACATATGTTTTATATTATTAGCTTGGTAAAATTAATAAATTTTTTAAGATACTGGTCTCAAAGGTACGTACATGGTATAAAAGTCTTGAGAAAAGGATGTTGTTGTCGTTATAATCGACCAAAGTTGCCATTTTTTTATGCTCTTCTGGAAGAAACCCAGCGGAAGAAAACACAGAGAAATGCATCCCATCGATGGTAAGCCACATTTGGCAAACAATTAAGAGAAGCCCAGCTTGACTATGAGATGGGGGATGGAAGAGAGGTGGACGAAGGAGGAGTCAAAGCGGACTACTTGTCGCAGAAGTTTGATCCAAAATTTAAAGATGAATAGACGACCTGTATTGTTGTTCAGGGCAAAAGACACATGAAATATCAAAAAATATTCGACTTCCATCATTTTCAATTATATATCAAAGCAAACCAACCAACCCAGCTATAACCCAAGGAAGCTGTTTATTTTATTCTTGCTTCGAGATAGGAGAGACTGTGAGCTAGCATGGCTGGACCACAACAAAGTGTTCTTTTGAGTGCACAACGTTGCCACACTTGAAAAACAAAAGAAGAAAAAAACAACGATAGATGCTCGAAGTTGGGCAAGAACTGAATATATGCCACCTTTATAGAGATTTTGAAGGTATCCATCCCTTTCAGATTTTCTGTCATGCTAAATCATGTCTACAGTCAAATATACAGTAGTTTTTCTCACTCGTAAATGCATATGTAGGCTGTCAAGCAACATTGATTTTCTTCTTTTTACACTGGAACCCTGCACTTTGAGTTTACTCTCCACTATTTTCTGCTTGCACGAGTGTACGATTGTGTCAGCAGCCTAAAGGCATGACGATGATGATGATGATGAACACTCCAATTTTTCTTCCACCAGAACAGTTATCACAAGCTTTTTCTGAATCGAGGGACTGCGGCTATGCCATGCAGGAAAGCAAATATGAACAGTAAACTGCTGTATATCAGAACCAGAGAGTACTGATCGCTTTATCACGACACTGTAAAGATAGGCCTCCATTATTTGAAGCTGAGTCATGAATTGATAATACATCGTACCTCTTCAAATCTATCACGTAAATCATTAATGGCATTTGCAGGTTTCTTTTACGGTTGAAACATTATGTTTTTTTCAAAAAGTTGGGCCTGAGATCGAGAGCTGTATTTTAGTGCATAGCATACAAGACAAGTTGTTGATTATTAACATTAACAATTAACGATTATAAAAAACCTAGAAGAACTCATGGATTCAAGAACTCATATTTTACTATAGATTCATATAATAAATTATTATTTTACCCTTAATGGAAAAAATTACAAGAAAAGAGAGGGTTAGCTGATATTTTTACATCTTTGATACGTAAATAATTACTAAATTACCCTTAAAAATGTTTTTCTTAAGTTAGAAGACTTCTCGAGTTTTTTAATTTGTTTGTACAGTACAATTACTTAAATGTTTCTAAAAGATAATTTTTCTTAACTTTGAATACAAGTGCACTTTAGTGATTTGTTATGAGTTTTTTTATATATATATACTTATATGAGATCAAGAGAGTAAATGGATCTTTTAATATATATATATATATATATATATATAAAAGTGTGCTTGCATGTGGGTGTTGTTGCACCCTTAAAGTGACGTGTGTAGCACCTAAACAACTTCGAACACCGTTATATGGGACGACCTTTAATACACCTCACCACCCCTATCACAGTAGTAAGGTGCGTGCTGTCAAAAGACCGTTGATTGAGCTCTAGCTACATTTGTTTTCTTCCCTCTCTTTCCTCCCTCCCCTCTTAACAAAAATGTGTTGGTCATTACAAAAAAGAAGAAGAAGAAGTTTAGTTTTTTGTTTGTTGAGTCAAATTAGATCTTTATTCTTTTGATTGCAATGTATTTGGTCTTGAATTATTTAATGAGTTTTGTTTTTCAATTTCATCCCTTAACATTTGATTTTTATATCAGATTTGGTCATAATTCTTTTAATTGCAATGTATTTGGTCTTGAATCCTTTATTGAATTATATTTTTTTTCCAATTTCATCCATTAACATTTGATTTTTATATCAAATTCGGTCCTTAATTTTTTCCTTGTTATTTTTAGTTTTTCTTATCCTTTTATTAATTGAAATTATTTTTTAATTTCATCCCTTATGATTTGATTTTATTTTCATTTTATGTCAAGTTTGGTTCTTATTCTTTTCAAATCTATATTTTTTTCGATTTTATCCTTTGTTTCAAGTTTATCCTTAATTATTTTGGTTGGTTGATAATTTTACACTGTTATTTTTTTGGGTTTCCCATACATGCTGTGATCCGACCTCGTGATCCATATCACAAGTTCTGAAAGTTAGATCAGGTTGGCTTTAATCATTTCTAATTTTTTTTAAAAAAAATCACCCATCATCATTAGGTTCATAGGAGATTTATATTCTATGTTTTTTTTTTTTTTTACGTTTTCTTGCTATAGAGTTATCCCGATATCATGTCTCGGATCATGGATTTAGTAGATTCACTAGGTTTGACTCAAACCTTTTTTTTCATTGTTTTTTATTTTATTTTATTTTTCCCTTCAATGTTAGATTGGTTTGAGAATTAAAATTCGTGATTTTATTCAGTCTACTTTTCATGAAATTATCTCGATTTCACTACTAGGTTATAGGTTTGGTTTGATTTTTGCTCAAGTTGGATGATAAAAAATTATCATGTCCGATTCTTTTGAATGATATACTTTTAAGAATTCACTTATGTGATGGATCCAACATACTCGAATCAATTTTTTTAAAAATATATTATAATGATAATTTTTTTAATATTGGCAAGCATTCATTTTTTGCATTGAATCATTGTTGTTTTTTTCATCTTATTTGTTGTTAATATCTTATTTTCTAATCATATTATAAAATTAACCGAGTTTATTAAACTCTCAATAATTAGAATCTTAGAATTGTTTCTCCTTTTTTGAAAATATATGCATTGTCTTGATATCTTTACTACAATAAGAGAAAATAGGTAGGCCTGCGGCGCATCGCATGTCACTTACCTAGAAAAAAAACTATAAAATGAACAAATTTTATTGTACCCTCCTCACAAAACATATATTATTCATTCGAATATTGTTTTGTTTTCTCCCTGGTTTTTATTTTCAATCTATGTTATTTTTTAATTTCAATTACATTATTCAATATTAGATTTATTAAAAATTAAACTTCATGATTTTTTTAATATATATTTTATAAAAAATTTTCAATCTCATAATCTAATCGCGGTTTTAACATATTAACTCGAGTTTTTTTTCTTTTTATTATTAATTTTTTTCTCAAGTTCATTCTTAAACATTGATTTGATTGAAACTTAAACTACATAATTTATTTTGATTTTTTTTCTATAAAAATATCTCAGTTTTAAAACTCGAGTTGTTTTTATATTTTTTTTTAATTAATATTTTTTTCAAATTTATTTTTCAACACTAGGTTAATTACATATTGAACTTTATAATTTATTTTAATTTATTTTCTATTAGGTTATCTCAATTGTAGGTTTGAGAAGTTAACCGAGTTAATTTAATTTTTATTTTTTTATTTCTTTTTCAAATCTATCATTTGAATTTATTGAAAATTAAATTTTATAATTTATTTTAATTTAATTTCTATACTTTTTATAAAGTTATTAGAATCTCATGATCTAACATGCAGAGAATTAATTCAAATCAATTAAATACATTTTTATTTTAATATTTATATAAAAAACATCTTAAATATTTATTTTAAATCAAACTATATTTTTACTAATCCAGGTTATTTTTTTAAAACTAATCAAGTTAAAATATCATATCAAATCAATTTCTATATGATAAAAAAAATCTATTAAAAAAAATTTAAAAATACATAAATATTTTTTTTTCATTAGAAAAACACAATTCAAAAATCTAGTACTATTTATGACAGCATTACCTAGGACGAGAAAACACAATCATCGATTTGGAATAAAAAAAAAACTTTTTTTTCAGACGACCCACGCACACTTAAACCTAAGACTGTATAGCTTGTGCTGGTGTTAGGGGGAGGGTTAATAAGCATATTCAGCCCTACAATTTAAAATGTGACAGTAACAACCCAAAACCGCCCTCAATTGGAGAGCATTCTTACGAATTTTTTTTTAAAAAAATTAAATTAAATTTTTTAATAATTTTATATTATTTTAATGTATTAATATTAAAAATAAATTTAAAAAAATAAAAAATAAAATACTATTTCAATACATGTTCAAATAAAAAATACACGATCACAATAACAAACAAGTTATTAATCCTCTTGTCTGCCGAATTGTTGTGTTTGCAACAACTTGAACAGTACTATTTATCGAAAGCATTTCATTTCGTTGAAAAGGCCTGTACAAAAATCAAGTATAAATAAATATTCAAAGGAAAGGAACAAAAAGATTGAAGTTATTTTACCATGCATCTGATATCTCTGTGCCCGTGAAGCCACAGTAACTCATCCTCGTTCAAAATAGAGGGGAACTATCCTTTGCTCAGATTAACAAGGTTGCAGACCCATTGCTTTCCTTAACCTCTCAAAGATTGTTCCTTGGTTCTTTCCCAAGGAGGCTAGTGGCGCCAAAATGTCAAGGATGCAGAGTGGCTTGCTTTGGTTTTATATCATCATGAACTCACCGTCTGCTGCCCTTGTTATCCTGTTCTACTGTTTACTTGATGCAACTGAATTCTGCAGAGGTAGCAGAAGGATGATTCTACTCACAACCTTGGCGAGCCTCCCAAATCTAGGCCCCACCGAGTATGGCTCTGCCCCCAGTTGAGGACTTGAACAACCGGAGCTGCCCATTATGGACCATATTTGGAGTAAAAAATATCCAGCAAGGACTGAGCAGATTGAGCCGATACCATGGATTCTTGATGATCCTCATAGGGATGTAAATTTCAGTTAAGAAACAAGCTCAGGATTAAAAAGGAGGCTGAGAAATTTCTGATAAGCCAATACCTGTGAAACTCTTTTATGTTCTCAAGCACGCCTTTCTTCTTCACTACGTTGCAACAGCTCCTCATAAGCCTTCATTGAATCAGCCATGAATCTTTCCATGGCTTCAAAAATGCTTTGTAGGCTCCCCTGTAGACTACTATTACTAGTGTCACTTTGATATACAATGTTTCCAGTTACTGACAGACTATTACCATCCCCAGCAACCAGGACTATTTTCTTGTCTAATGCCTGAATCTCCTTTTGTATCTTCTGATCTTCTCTATCTAAGTTTCTGACTTTTCTCTCCAAATCCTTGTCTGTCACCAATCTCTGACGCATTTCTAGTTTGTCATGCTCCCGAAGTTGAAAAACACTCGTCGTAAAAATACGCATGGCGTTGATTACTTCCTTCCCAGATATTCTATCCATAGCTTGTGCCCACTGATTAGAAATAACAAACACCGGGGGCGCACCCATCCTACCAGGAGAGAAAGGAACTATGCCATCTGGTGTTTCTTCTGGTTCATATAAAAGACACTTAACAAGCCAGTTATTCAAGGCTCTCACATAACCTCTCTGGGCACCAATCCAACTAGAGAAACTAGAAGTCCAACTAAGAAGCTCATGCCCCAGCTGTAGTGTGACATCTAGATGATCATCACTGGGCTTTTCACCTGATCCAAGGGGACCTAAGCCTCTGGCTTCTCTAATTGCTTGGCACTGAATATGATGACATTCAAGCATACTCTTCCACATTCTGGTTAACCTGAAAAATTAAATGCAGAAAAACTGCCGTCAAGACTAAGGATAAACATTAACAATTAACTTCTATTTAAGATCATATCAGCATGGTAATGGAAGTCAGGAAGTGCTCCACATCCAGAGAAGAGGCTACTGTTATATATATGCATAAGAAGAATTTTTAAAGGGATCGCTTGAAAGCCATTATAATAGCAGGAGTAATATAAAAAGGTTAACTCCATAAATTTAATAAAAAACAATGCAATCCACAAGCCTTTCCATAGGAGGGATCATTTTAGCCAAGTTCAGGTGTGCCTGCTGTTTGTGATTAAAGCTTTATTGTTATTGTGGTGGTGGCATACCTGCAGAGGGCGCAGCTAATGCAAACATCATAAAAGGCATGAACACCTGCCCTTATATAAAAGGCTTGAATACAGTTCACTGATAACCAACAATTCCTTTCTTAGTCTTCAAACTGCCAACTTATCTCCTTTAGTAAGTGTGTAAAACTAAATCATGTATTCTAAATGATTGGGCATATTGAATAACATCTAATAACTAAATCATGTCTTCTAAATGATTGGGAATCTATTTATAACATCTATTGATATACTAGCACATCCACAGACCATAAAAGAAAGGGACTGCAAACAGGAGTGCTTTATACAAAAAACAAACGGCTTCCAACAATTAATAAATGAGGTAGATTTTGCATTTCTGTGTGGCCCCACCTAATGTATGTATTGAACAAAGTTTAGCTCGTGTATGTCCGAGCCAAGATTCATTAATGCCAAAATTAAGTTTCTATTGACAATAATCAAAGTTAAAATAGGTGTGAACCTCAACCGAGAGCTGATAGCTTTGGTCCAAGAAGTTATTTGGCAGGTTCCTTCATGAAAACCTTCCAAGTTGTATGTGAATATTTTCTATCTTCAGTTTTGCACAAGCATCTGAGTAAAGCAAATTAAACTTGCTTACCCCAAACAAAGCTTAAATACCACCTTTCGGTCCCTTTTCAGAACAGATTAAGGACCTCCCACTCCTGCACTAACTTCCCTATGACAACTAATTCTAAACTTCCTCCTTCTGCACTGAACAAATGGGGCCTGCAATAGTTACATAAAAAACAATGATGGAGGACCACTGTTTATAGCCCATTGCACTAATATTTGCACTCAAAGAAACCGCTGCATTTCTGACTCCTGTTTTTAAATTCTAATTCCACCATTCTGTTCAAATATATCTTTGTCAAGGATGTCCCTTATTGCTCACTGTACAAGAAACAGTCAAAACACTTTAGCTTCTTCAAATGTCATTGATTGCAAGTGTAATGAATTGCCCACACTTTATCAAGGACTTTTGCTAGCTAGATCAAGTATCAATGGATTTCGGAACACATGCACATTGCCCTGTCTGTTTTATCAAACGCTTGAGTATAAGAGCAAGTAAAGCTTGCCTCAACTAACTACCATCCTATTGTGCCCCATACGCAAAATAAATCTTATTTACATATGGATATATATTACATAATTCAAACAAGAGCAATGAAATCCATACTGACATTGAAAATAAATGGAAAAGAGTAGCGTCATTATGAGTCCAGTTTGGTAATAAGCACATATACAATGAGAATTGAGAGGTCAATAGTTAAGTACACAGCAAATGGTAAGATGGGAAGCAGCTAAAAAGAAAATGGTTATTAGAAAAAAGGCACATATTAACATACCCTTGAATCAATTCATTTAGTTGAGGCCATAGCTCTTCATCCCTAATCTTGTTTATGGTAACCGATATCTTGTCTACGACTTGAATTGCTATCCTTATTTTTGTTGATAAACTCCTGATTAAAGTTCGAGTTGCATCAACTTTATCGACTTCAGCACCCCTCTCATCTAAACGCTTCAGCTTACGACACTTTTTCTCATGAGCCACCCGCATTTTCTCCTCAACCTGCAAAAGCAAAAACTGTGAAACTTCGAGTTCTTCAGCTCAAAGATAATTATTCACATGGATAAACAAAACACTAAGTACTGCAGTGCTGTAATTCCAGATTCCACTACATGCAGAATACTGCCAAAAGACCAAGTGGCATGCATCACGGGAAATATTTAGCCATTTAACTATAAAATAGAACTTCCTGATATAGCAGTATGCTTACTGAAATGAAACATGATAATAGGCACAGAAATAGCATAGCTTGGTTGGTAAGTTCTGCTTTTCATTCCAATGAAGAGGTTATTCATGGGAGACGTGCTAAGAATTTACTTCCAGGGGGGGAAGAAAAGGTTAAGAGACTGTTTGTTTTGTAGAAAATATTTGTTAGGAAAATGTTTTCCTCCATTTTTCAGTGCAAAACAATCCACAGAAAATATTTTCAGTCGACTCCTGAATAGTGCCAATTTGGAGAGAAATATTCTCATGAAGGCAGGTAAAATATTTTCCATGGCGCTACCAACTCATGATATTCACTGACACCACCACTACCACCAAAACCACCATCTTCTTGTGACCACCATTTTATAATCATCCCACTGTAAACTCCAACCAACACCACCACTGGCCACCATCTTATTATCAATATAACCACCATTTATCACCATCCCACCATAACTCTATAACATCATCACTACCACCACTACAACAACAACCATAACCACCTCACCTCCATCGCCGTTGCCACCACCACCTCTATCACAAACAATACAATTTTTCTCATCTTATTAAAATCATTCAAAAACCATGAATGAAAAATATTTTATTTTACAGGAAAATATTTTCCTTTATACATCCAAATAGTGGAAAATAACTTATTTTCCAAAAAAAATATTTTTCACAAAACAAACACCCTAAATCTTTACCCAACACTTGTAAGAAAATCATAGCAATTACCATGTCTCATCATTACTGGAAACACAGACAAATAAAAGCATGTTTGGAAAATTCATCAGATTTCAATGAATGTACAATACATTGACAACATTTGAATTTGTCAATAAAGTCAGCAGCCTGAAGCAATTTAATCGGTATGATTCCCAGATAATGACAGCAAAGAATAATGCAGGACGCACCTTAACTTCTTGATAGAGTTTCTTCTCCCAAAGATATAGCTTTTGTAAGGTAGAAGAAAGATTTTTCGATCTCACCATCAATTCTTCATCAATCTCCAAGGAAGGGGGACCAGCCACAGCACTTCCAGAAGTAGACGGCTGTGAAGATACTACAGATAATGGAGGAGTAACTCGCAACATCTTGGAAACAGCTTCACAAAGATCCACAAAAACCCTTAAGAACCACGGTGTATTTATAAAAAAAATACCATTTTTACTTCAACATTTACAACAATAAATAAAGCACCAAAAGAAAAACAGCTCATACAGATCAAAATTATGAGCAATCTATTATCTTTTCACACCTACCATGTTTGCGCTGATATGGGAGCTTTCCGACTTCAAGCATCTTCGCAATCTCATTACCACACTCTGAAGCTCTCTCAAACTGAATCTTAATTTCCACAGCCACTTCCAGTGGTCCACCTCCTCGGCCCTTAAATCCAGCATTGCTTCGCTGCTCAGACCTCTCATTATCAACAATTTTCTTATCTACCACATGAACCTCATACGCCACTCTATCTTCCTCAGTAGCCACACTCGGCCTAGTTTGATAAAGCGAAGCAGAAGCCTCAGTATCACCTTCAACTTTACCATCCCCATCATCCATTACCGGCGACTGTGAAATTTTTTTAGCCCCATCCATATATTTTTTATCCACGTGAACTTCCTTCACAAACTCATGTTGGTAATCCTCATCTTCCAAATCCGGAATCCCCTCCTCTTCTCTCAACTCCTTGGAGTCCCTACTCGGCGTGTACTGTGGATAATTCCTATCATAGCCCTCGAACAGATTCAAGAAATCCCAAGCTGAAGCTCCTGGAGGAGGAGGAGGAGGAGGAGGAGGAGGTGGCGGCTTAGACGATGAAGGCACCTCCGGAGGCGGTTGAGATGAAGAAGATCCATACTGATTCTGAGACCCGTTATAACCACCACCCCCACCACCATAATTTGGATATCCAGAATAACCATAAGGGTTCGAATTACTCATTGCATAACCGCTATTTGAATAATTATTATAATAAGCAGGCGACGAAGATTCACCAAAATGAACAGTCTCGGAACTCACTGGCCTTTGCTCGTAAATAACAGACGGAGTAGCGCCTTTATTCTTCATATAATTCGTATGAAAAAACGTTCCGCCGCCGCCTGGATATGAATCTTGATCCATATTCATATAATCCGAGCTCATATACGGAATATGACCACCTCCACCATCATCACCACCACTCCCCTCGCCGTGACCATGCAACGGAGAGGAGTTATCAGAACGATGAAGATGTAAGACATCATCATCGTCTTCATCATCACCATCCGAGTGAAAATGAAGATGAGAGCCCGAACTGGAATGAGAAAGATGATGACCTTTCATCGGCGAACTCGATCCAACAACCTTTAAATCTTCACTTTTTTTATTCGGAGGTAAATTCAGCTTAGGAGACATCGGACGGCCGCCGCCGCCGGCGGTAAAATTTTCCTTCTCAATAAAAACATATAACGAATTACCAATTCTTTTTAACGACTGGATATAAGCCACGTGAGCTTCTGCTAAAGCATACCGCTGGTGAATAGCTTCGTCGAGAAAAGCGCAACGGTCACGGCAAAGCGCAACAGCTGGTAGATCTTCTAGTTTCGAACTTGTACAGCCCATTCGAAACGTTAAAATGAACTTGCTGCTTTGGCTTCAAATAATAATAATATTTATAAATTAATATTAATTCTTTTAATTATTATTATTATTAATTACAGTTGTTTTAGGCGTGGGAGGTGATAAAATATTTGTAAATAGAGTACAGAGGGATGAATGTGTTGATGGTGATGGAGGAAGAGTGTTTGGTTGGAGAGAAAATTATTGTTAGGGTTTCAGAAAGGGAGGAGGAGGAATCTTTTGCCAGCGGGGAATGTGTCGTCGTTTGTATTGTAGCGGAAAGGTGGTGGGCGAGAGAGAGAGAGAGTAGACGGAGTGTGTGCAGTGTGGGCATTGTGGGTGCTGCGTGGACGCGTCGGTGTGAATTTTGTTTGTATTGTTACCTTTTTTTATTTTATTTTATATTTAACTGGAGATTACGGGATGTCCTGTTTTTAGTTAGTTAGTGTAGAAGGGAGAGGGAAGCAAAGAGTATTTTATGGATAAACTATGGTTTGGTCCTTGTAAATGTCAAAGTGTTTCATCTTGGTTCCTATATAGTTTAAATTTTTTTATTAGTAGTCTCATGAGTTTCCAGTTGTCAAATAGTTAACTGCAACTAATATCTTATCTAAAATTAAATTAAATATATTTATATACAGTGGTCAATCTAAAGATATTGTTATAAAATTTTTTTTGCATAAGCTAGACTTTGAAGAGTAAGCAAAAATTACCAGTAAAAGGGCTGTATTTTAATTATTGGAAAACTAGAAAACTCACATTAAAAGTTTTTAATCTACAGTAGCTGAAGTGGTACATCACTAGATGTACAAGGACTAAAATATAGTTTGACCACGTTCTTTTTTGAGTTTGTTTTTGACGGAAAGTTTGACGCCAGTTGCCGCCATGACGTCTCCTTTTCTTCCAGTCTTCAGTCTTCAGTCTTATCATCGTGTATTTTGCTGTTACAAAACTACCCTTGTGTAAAATCCGATAGAACGTTCTTGTTTTGCTTTTTTTTTTTTTTCACGTTATAGCTAAGACGGTATGTAACGGAAAACATTAAAAAAAAATCACATAATTTGATTTACTTATCATCAAGAAAAGGTTGTTTTATTTTATTTTATTTTATTTTATTCACATAAATTGTTTGTTTCCATGGTTGAGGGATTTGGTCAGTTTTTCTCGCAAGGAATTATCTTAGATTTGTTCCCAATTTTTTGAGTTTTTTAGAACAAAATATAGGGTACTTGTTAAATCTAGCATTTTAATTTTTAATAATTTACAGATGGACATATTATAATAAATGAATGGGGGGAATTTATATATATATCTATATAGAGGAATGAAAACTTGTAAAGGGAAGCTTGGGACGAATTCCCATTTATTGCTGGGCCTCAAGACATGATATATGTGCTCGTAAGAATTAAAACCTCACCATAAAACAGAACATCCAATTTGCCAACTAGTGTTTCGTACAGTTAAAGCAATTATGAACATTCTCTTTTAATTGAAAAATAATTAATTATAGCTTACGATGTGTTTGGTGCGCGTTCCCAAAAAATTTAAAAAAAAAATTTAT
>Ga0307517_10001087_pt1 | contig 45993 bp, 66 predicted proteins | sample 23_EM_MG_FD_194515 | JGI IMG/M metagenome (GOLD analysis project Ga0307517, IMG submission 194515) | Populus trichocarpa ectomycorrhiza microbial communities from riparian zone in the Pacific Northwest, United States - 23_EM | ecosystem: Host-associated > Plants > Roots > Unclassified | place...
AAGCACGTCCCTGAGGACGTGCGTCAGGCTACCACATCAGAGGTTGGCCTCGATGAAGTCGATAACCGGCTGGAAGGTTTCGACCTCGTCGTTCAGGTTCGCGAGCTTGATCATGTCTTCATCAGTAAGACCAGCCCAATCGCGGATATCGTTGGGCGGGTACGAGGAATAGTCGTTGTCGTGCTCAATGTCGTCGTCGTCCCTATCCTTCCGGATAATACCCTCGACGACCCCAACGCCCGTGAATGCGGTCCTGACGAACGTGGCGTCAAGGTCGGTTTCCTTGCCCGCAACCTCACACAGAACACCGAGGCAGCAGTACGAAGACGAGTCTTCGTAGACAGTCTTCAAGTGGCCCTTGGTCTTGTTGTAGTCGCCGCTCTTGAGAGCGTCGATCAGAAGACCCTTGACCTCGGGAACCATCATTGTTCTCTCCCTTGTTTGGTCTGAGATGACCGGCCAATCCAGCTCCTTAGGGAGCTGGATCAACCTACCACATCAGAACTGCTCGTCGATGACCTTGGCGATCTTCTCGAACGGCCACATGGCTGCATCGTTGAGAGTCAGAAGGGTCGAAGCCTCTTCTGTGTAACCGTAATCTCCGCCCGGGACGGTGTACTCGACATGAGTCTGGAGATATCCACTGTCGACACTTCGGACGTAACCGCCTTCATCTTCCAGGCCAGCCCAGTGCTGGACCTTTTCGGGCAGGAATGCCGAGCAACCGTCGTACGTCTCACCCTCGGGGTCGAACTCAATGTCAAGTCCGTCCTTGATGGCAACCTCACACAGCACACCGAGGCAGCAGAACTTAGGCTCGCCACTGTCCTCGGGTGTGTATCGGAGCGATCCGGTCGACTGCTTGTACTCTCCGCTTTCGAGAGCTTCGATCCAGAGCGCCTTGATTCGCTTGTCCATTGTTCTCTCCCTTGTTTCGGCTGCGATGCCGCCAAACCAGTCGTACTGGACGACTGGCAAGGTTGGTCACAGTTCGTCGTACAGCCTCTCGATGGTGTATGAGATCTCGTAAAAGCTTGCCCCGTTGTCGTTGTCGGAGGAAAGCGATTCCGTCTCAGAACTATATACGTTGTCGTACGATCCGTTAGCGTGCTTCATGCCAGCCCAGATCCTAACTTCGTACGGCAGGACGCTGCTCTCGTTGTACGTCTCGCCCTCTGATTCTACTACCGGAACGTTGAAGCCGTATCGGTACCCATAGGACACCTTTACAAGTTCCCATGGCTGAATGACACCCTCCTTTACGGCGATGTCACACAGCACACCGAGGCAGCAGTAGCTGTCTCCGTCACGGAGTCGCCCAGTAGTCTGGCTGTACTCACCGGATCGGAGAGCAGAGACAAGCTTGTCGGCGATTTCCTTACGCATGATTCTCTCCCTTGTTGGGTTCTGGTCGAACCACACGATGCAGGGGTTTTAGACCCTGCATCATGCTGCTGATCAGAACAGATCTGCGCTCTCGGGAAGCTTGGGCGGCTCGTACTCGAACGTGCCGTTGTTGATAGCGTCTACGATCTCGCTAGCCCTAGCCCAGGCATCGCTCTTCGAGTAGAAAAACTCCTGGTGGAGCGGCGCACTCTCAGCGAGCGTGTCACTCTCCTGCGGCTCCCGGTCGGAGAACACCATCACGGCGTACTCCTTCGGCTCGTATCCCATCATCGCGAAGACCATGGTCTCCAAGAGCCCGAGAGGCATGCCGTAAACGACCTGACCATTGGTGGCGTCCATCGCGATGTAGTCGTCGTTCATTGTTCTCTCCCTTGTTGACTTGGTTCAAGTGAACCAGACGGCCGCTGTCCCTGTCAAGCACCCAAGGACAGAAACCATCCTACCCACTTGAACCGACCGAGGAAACGTCCCTTCGGTCGATCTAGTGACTCACTCTTGGCCGGTGTACCCTTCAAGGATGTTCGCAGCGTAGCCACGCACACCAAGGTAATCCAGCTCTGGACCGAGCTTATTGATCAAGGCGGCGCGAAGTGCGTCGGGATGGTACCCGACGCTTCGACCGACCTTAACATCAGGAGTCACGCCTTCCAGCAGCTTCCGGACTCGCATTTGCGAGACTCCGGACTCTGTGGACAGCTCAGCGATGCTCTTGAAAGTAGCCATTGTTCTCTCCCTTGTGATCAGTATCTCCTGATACTGCGAAGCCAGCCGTACTAGACGGTTGGCAACGTTAGTCAGGAGACGTGGAAGTGGGTTTCCAACGCGGTCCGCCACCCTCCGTCCTTTTTGATTTCCACTGGTCCGAAATCCACATCAGCGTTCGCTTGCTGAGCTTCGCTAGCGGAGCAGCAGCGGCACCCGAGGTCGGATACTGTCACTTCGATGTCACCGTGATCAGCCATCGCTTTGGTTGCCATTTTGATCAGCTCGCTCAGTTTCATATTCTCTCCCTCGTTCTTCCTCTAAGCAGAGGACACGGCACACAGGAAATCCTATGTACCATGCTCGGTGCTCAGACCTCGCTGATGTACCGCATAACCACGTCGATCGGGCGGACAGGAGTGGTGAGGTCTAGGATACCAGACTCGATACCGTACTTCACCATCTCGTGAGAGCTAAGCGCTCCGTCTACGTCCTCGGAGAAGTAACCCTCGTACACAGAGTCCTTGAGACCGTCCTGCAAGTCTCCCAGAGATCCGTCTCCCACCTTGACCAAGAGAGTCATGTGGGGAAGCTCGCGTCCGCCCAGCAAGGCCAGGTAGATGTCGAACGTGTTGTCGGAGGTGAACACAGCCCATTCGCCGACGTAGCTGATCTTGGAGACGAACCGAGTAGGAAGCTCCACGATCTCCAGGTCATTACGGTTGTGGATACCACACTCGCTGTTGTCGCACATCGTTCTCTCCCTTGTTTAAATCTGCTCTGATGAGCAACACACGGCTCACTTGCGTGAGCCGCATGCAAGACATCAGAACGATACTTCACGAACCCCGCCACGCGGACCGAACAGAAGCCGCTTGTAAGGTTCGTTGCCGATCCGCCACTCAAGGCCGCTGTAAGAGACTCTGTAAATGTCGATGTACGAGTCTCGACCAACGACCGGCGTGTCGAACCATCCGGACCGATCTTTGTTGAGTCGTCCGGACTCGGTGACGTAGTCAAAGCTGTCGCGTCCGCCCTCACGGTAGCGTAGGGACTCCTTGGCCGAGGCCAAGTCTTCCCACCTCTCTACGTTATCCATGAAGTCGTCGCCACCTCCGTACCCGTTTCCGCCGTGCCAAACACCATACACGTACGGCATGTCGTACACGGCGTCATGGAACGTAGTGCCGGAGAAGTGGATGTTATCCTGCCCGAAGGCCCACTTCACCTCTCCCACGAGGCCCGTCAGGGCACTGTACACGGCCTGTGCCTCGTCGACACGACCGGCTGCGTACATTTCCACAGCCTGGACGTACGTGTCGTGCAGAGCGGCAGCCACGGGTTCGTAGACTCGCTTGCTCGCAGTCATTGCTCTCTCCCTTGCGTTGCCCCTAGTGAGCAACACCGTACACCCATTGGATGTGCGATGCAAGACACTAGCGACCGGACTTGCTGATCTGCGTTTTACCGCACTTCTCGCAGAGTCGAAACTGTCTGTTGAGGTAGTCTCCAAGGTCTGCCCACAGAGACCAACGGTGAAGGCAAAAGAGGCTCATACCATCCTCTCCTGTATGACTCCACAGCGTTCACACTCTCTACGCTGGAACGTGGCCCAGATGGAAGAAGTATAAATCTTCCACTTGCCCCACCTATGGAAGACATGCAACGTAAGTCACTTACCTTCCACCATGTCGAACAGCTCGTCGAACGAATCTGTCCACACGTCCATGAACATATGGACCTGTTCGGGAGTCAAGCCGACCTTATCGGCCACCTTCTTCTCGACAGGAGTGATTACCATCTCAGAACAGGTGCACCTGAGATTTTCCATGTTCTTTCTCCCTTCGGCTGTGATGCCGCTACACGAGGCACCCCGTAGGGTGCCAAGCATAGTCCTAGTCACAGTCGATGTAAACCTTCGGCGTAACCGCAGGTTCCATCAGTTCATCGACGGCCATACGGAGATTGTACGGCTTCTCGACCCAACCGTTGATGCCATCATGGTACTTGAGTACCAGAACGATCCTGCGCCGGACGATGAACGGCCAAGCGCTAGTGGTGTCGAGTCCCTCGACGACGCTAGAGTCATAGCTGGCGAGCTGCCACTCACCCTTGCCGAACCAGTCGTCAAGTTCGTCTTGGATGTTAAGTGAAGTCTCCTCCAAGTCTTCGTCGTAAGAGAAGACATTGTATGCATAGTTCCTCGCGCTTACCGGATAGTCGTCCCCGTCTGCCCAGTGAGTGAACACACTAGAGTCGCAGTACTGGAACTCACCGGAGGCGAAACCAAACACGGTCATTATTCTCTCCCTTGCCAAACTCAGCATCGGTGATGCTGTGCCAACACACCTACTAGAGATGCGCTGGACCTAGTCACCGATTTCTCACTCATGCTTGATGCGGAAAGGGCCGGTCGTGGCCCCCTTCTCGAACGCCAGGCGTCCGTATTTGTTGATCCAGCTCAGGACCTTAACCTCTCCCTTGTCGGAGAGAGGCTTCCAGCACGTGAAGCACAACGCCTCTTCGTGCTGATCTGACTTAAAGGCCACGAGCTGTCCAGCCGGACTGTCGCACCTATCGCACGACTCAAACTCCTGGCCAGCGTACTTAGCCATTATTCTCTCCCTTATAGGCAGTGATGCCGTCACAACGGACGCCTTACGGCGTCCGCCATGATCCTGGTCACTGACTCTTGCAGCCGTTCCTCTTGCAGGTGATGGGAACTAGCGCACCACTCTGCATCGACAGCACGCCTCTGGCGTGCATGCCACAACCAGTAAGGTTGTCCCGAACGTACGAGTAGGTACCACCCTTGATCTTGTGGGTGATAGACCTGTCACTTACACCAGTGATAGTCACGACAGCCTGTGCACTGTTCATGATCAACCCTTCTTGACCTTGTTCTGCTTGGGGTGCTTCTTCCACGCCTTACCGTTCGGCCTAGACGGGTTGAGGTTACCCTTGTGAGTGGCAGACATCTTCTTCTTACCCTTAGCCACGACGCTTGCTCCCAGTCTCGTACATGTACGCGATCCATTCGAACCACGGCATGCCGTCGATGTGGTATTCCTCGTTGCCGAGGTACTTGACGTCCTCATACTCGACGCCAGCAGCCACAGCGATCTCGCCTTGCAAGGTGGGAAGGCCGGACTGCATCGCTTCGTATCCGTTCACATCTCTCCCCTTGCAGGATTCGGCTGTGATGCCGTCACAACGCATCCCCGGGGGGATGCGCTCTGAGTGGTCACAGCTGTTCGTAGTTCTCCTCAATCACTACGGCGATCTCGTCGAACGTAGCTCCGCTGTCGTTCAAGTCGGATAGGTAGTATTCGTAACCGCCATCGTCCAACTGGTTATATGCGCCCGTGTCGGTCTTCAAGCCAGCCCAGAGTTGCACAGCCAGCGGAGTAGTGGCGGACGCATCGTTGTAGCGATGCATGTAGCCTTCCAGGGTGTAGCTGTACTGGACTGTCCAACCGCTCTTCTGGCCCCGTGCCATCTGTTCCTTGTCGTACAGGTCGCAGAGAACACCGAGGCAGCAGTAGCCCTCTTGGGTACGGAGCTGCAACTTCGACTGATCGTACTCGCCGCTCCTGAGAGCCGTGACGAGCTTGTCAGCGATTTCCTTCTTCATAGCTCTCTCCCTTGTTCCGCACACACCTTAGGTGTGTGCGTTGAACGGAGGAAGGATGCACGGCGGCAACCAAGTGACCCAGAACTATCCTGGACTTGATCTCCTCTTCGTCACCCTCCCCCCACTCTGAGGAGTCGCTAACGGTTTGCGCTGGCCACGACGATCTCCCGCACCGACGTATTGTCTTCCCTCGGTATTTCCCAACCGATCTAGGCGTCTCGCAACATCGTTACAGTTGAACGCTGCATCCATCGCGCCCCACTAGCGACCCCCCAAACAAGGGGGGAAAGAATCCCATGATCATGACTGTGAGATGTTGCGGCTCGCACCTAGGCTGCGGACTTTCGTCCCCTTGATGGTCCATCGCTTCACTCACTCACAGCGGGGCGCATTTCAGCACCCGCTGATCTATGGGTAGCTCACTATTGAGTTCTCAAGCAACGGTCAGTTGTCCTTGCCAGCCATTTCCCTAGCATCCGGGCGCCCTGTTGTAGCTACTGCGGTACAGGCCCCACCTGAAAGGTGGGCATAGTGCAGTAACCCGAGCGACGGTCAGTATCAACCGCTCTTCTCACGTGCTAGCTGTGCTGGGGTAGGTCCCTGATCAAGCTTCCCTACTGCGACCCGGTTGCCCCGATCGCTCCCTACGCTTCAGATCTTGCCAGGCTCTTGCGAGCTTGTCAAGCCTCTTAGTCTGACCGACTCTTGCGAGTCTGCCGTGGCCTAGTGTGGCGATCTGAGACCCTGTCCGCATCCCCGAGGGTTAGCATCGGACTAGTGGTCTCGGACCGCCGTAGCGGGCCGACTGATGAGATCATGACTTGCCTACGTTGGCTTGTCAAGATCTGCTGCGTATGGAGTTCTCAAGGTTCCGTGTTGCGTTGTCCCGTTGTGGCGACGAGGAGAACGCTACTCAGACCGAGAGAGTTGTCAAACATGCAGGTCAGACGTGGTGTGTGTGGGTGGAATCAGTTTCTAGATAAGCGGACGCTTACCAGGAATGTCATGGTATGTCCGTATCACTGGTTGAGACGTGCAGGTCAGAGCGTGTGTGTGGGGCGGTCTGGACAATGTGGACAAGGTGGACAGTGTACAGTCTCCAACCTGCAAATCGTAGCCAATCTGGCCCTACAGCCTGCACATGCTAGGCAGATTGCACAGTAATCCTTGCATATCAAGGCCATCTGTCTAGTTGACCATGGAAGCACAGGCGCACACGCGTGTATAGAGGGGACAGCCGCCACATGTATACCTATGCATGGCAGTGCATGACCATGCGCTCAGATGTCGTGGCTGCTGCTCAGATGAGCGGACAAACTAGGACACACAGTGCATCCATCGCATCACTGACAGTGAGCCCAAACCTAGACAAACCTACCCAGGCATTGTTAAATCGGGCGAGGTGTGTGTGTGTGAGTCCCCTCAAATTTTCACCATAAATAGATGTGACGTCCATCACAGTCATGCTCACAACCCTTGCGGCGCTTGGCTTGTAGTAGTGTGACGCAGATCACACAAAATCATGTGTCCCTGCCGGACGCCAGGCCGCCCTTATATATATATGAGAGAGTAGAACATAGTGCGATAGACTCCAAGGTACAAGGCAACCCCTCAGGGGGTTGCCACTGTACGATAGAGTACATGGCACCTAAGCTACTATCTTTCCTAACCGAGACTCTTCTCGGAATCATTCCTCCGTTCCAAGCCAGCCCCCTGGCTGGCGCTTATAATCGAGGGGTGTGGGGAACACCCACGAAAGGGCCGTCTGTGCGAATTCGCCTACGGCGATAACGCACGAGAGGGCATAGGATGGCAAGGGTATACAAGACGGAGAGTGGACAGGTCTTCAAGAAGGATCCTAGGAAGGCTCCCAAGGCTCGCTCAACGCGAGCCCAGGTCACCGACACTCAGAAGCGTAAGCAAACGTTCCTAAACTATGTCAAGGCTGGCAAGTCTATTAAGCAAGCCTGCGATGACATGGGCCTCACCGAGGCCCAGTACAAGTACCTACGTCAGAGCGATGCTGACTTCCGGAAGAACATGGATCTGCTGAGGCAGATGAAGTCTGGAAGCTACGAAGCAGATGAGAACCGCAAGAACATCATGCCGTTCCCTGAGTGGTGTGAAGAGTACCTAGACACCAAGCTCTTCAACCATCACCTACAGTGGATCGACGTACTTGAAGGTAGAGACCCTAGGAACCTACACGAGAACCAAGTTTATATTAAGGGCGAGCCAGAGTTCCTTCTGATCAACACTCCTCCCGAGCATGCCAAGTCAACGACGATCACCATGAACTACGTGGCCTACCGGATCTGCGAAGACCCGAACATCCGTATCGTGATCGTCTCGCAGACACAGGAGATGGCCAAGCGCTTCCTTCGAGGTGTCAAGGACCGGCTCGCATCGGAGAACAAGAACTACCAGAAGCTCCAGGTAGACTTCGGTCCAGACGGTGGCTTCGATGCTGGTGCGGCGGCATGGACCGCCGACTCGATCTACATCAGCTCTAGCACTCGTGACTCAGGAGAGAAGGACCCTACGGTTCAGGCTCTCGGTATCAACGGACAGATCTATGGTTCCCGAGCAGACCTCATCATCCTAGACGACTGCGTAACCGGTAAGAACGCGCACGAGTACGAGAAGCAGATGGACTGGCTCCAGCGAGAGGTGTACAACCGACTCTCTTATCCGGGAGGACGCATCCTACTCGTTGGAACGCGCCTGTCTCCAGTAGACCTTTATGGTGAGATCGTCAAGGACGACTACTACGGAGACGAGACTTCTCCATGGACCTACCTGTCGCAGCCAGCAGTGCTAGAGTTCGCAGACAGTGTAGATGACTGGAAGACTCTTTGGCCAAGGACTAACCGTCCTCCCGTCTCTCTCGCTGGACGATCTCAGGTAACGCAGGACGAAGATGGTCTCTGGCCTATGTGGACCGGAGAGGCGCTTCGAAAGCGCCGCGCTTCTATGTCACCAAGGAACTGGGCTCTTGTCTACCAGCAGGAGTCTGTAGTCGAAGATGCTATCTTCCCAGTGAAGGCGGTAACTGGTTGTGTAGACGGTATGCGCGCTGCGGGTGTGATGCAGAGCGGTGCACCAGGACATCGTGCGAACGGTATGGCGGGACTGTATGTTGTCGGGGGCTTCGACCCTGCGATGACGGGAAACTCAGCGTCGGTCATTATGGGCGTGGATCGAATGAGTGGGGAGCGCTGGATCCTAGACGTATGGACCAAGGGCAACCTCAAGCCCGATGACATCTTCGATAAGATCAAGGAGCTGACTGTCAAGTACGGTGTGATGGAGTGGCGCATCGAGAAGAACGCGATGAACCTCATGGTCACCCAGAACCGTGACATCAGAAACTTCCTAGCCAGTCGAGGATGTATCCTCAAGGAACACTACACGGGCAACAACAAGTGGGACGCCGATTTCGGCGTCGCATCTATGTCCGCACTGTTCGATGGCTGGGCCGAGAAGAAGGCTCTGATCCATCTTCCGTCTCGTTCCTCCGATGAGGGTATGAAGGCTATGATCGAACAGCTCACAACGTGGGAACCACTTCCACCGGGGGTGAAGACCAAGAAGAAGACGGACATCGTCATGGCTCTCTGGTTTGCAGAGATCCGTGCACGAGAGATCGTCAACGAGGTGAACAACGTCTACCACGTCGACAATCCTTACCAATCCCCCAGGGATCAAAATCGAACTATCACCGTTGATCTCGACCTTATGGGAGTTGCGATGCAGACTGACCCAACAGGATGGTGGGGCGGATGAGATACAGAACCCCAAGTTCTGAGATGTGGCGAAGCGGGAAGAGGAAGTGCTCGGCCTGCAAAGAGTACCAGAGCCCTGAATCTTACGGCTCCAACAAGGATAGCAAGGATGGACTTTCTTACAGCTGCCGCGACTGTGCGGCAGACAACCAACGAAGAATCAAGTATGGTATAACCTCCGCGCAGTACAACAAGATGTTGGCCGATCAGGGTGGAAGGTGTGCAGTCTGTGGCTCACTTGGATGTCAGAGCGGCAAGAAGTTGGCGGTTGACCACGATCATGGGTGCTGCCCAGGGAAAAAGTCTTGCGGCCAGTGCATAAGGAAACTTCTATGTCAGAAGTGCAACCAGGCTCTTGGCCTGTTTGGAGACGACCCGGATCTGCTACGCAAGGCAGCGGGCTACATTGAGGAGAACAATGACTATCAAGGGCATTGATGTCGCTGGCTATCAGAGTGAGAACTTTGATACAACCGACATCCAGTTCGTCATCGTTAAGGCCACCGAGGGAACCTCCTACAAGAACCCAAAGTACGACGCTCAGGTCAAGTACGCACGAGACAAGGCTCTCGTAGTCGGACACTACCACTTTGTGAACAGCTCTACCAGCATGGATGCGCAGGCCACCTACTTTGTCAAGACTGCGACCGAGCGTGCTGGAGAGTTCCTAGTTCTCGACTGGGAGTCGCCCGGCGTCGATGACGCCGATAAGAACGAGTTCATCAAGAAGACCAAGGAGCTAGCGCCCGGCCTCAAGGTCGGGCTTTACTGCAACAAGGACTACTGGAAGAACCGTGATCACTCTAGCTACGCTGGAGACTTTCTGTGGATCGCAGATCCAGACAGTCCGGCTGGTCACCCAGATGTTGTACATCCTTGGGTCGTGCACCAGTATAGTTCGGCGGGAGGTGTTGACCGTGATGTCGCAAACTTCGCTAACCGTGGAGCTATGGCTGTCTGGGCTGGTAAGCCTGTCCCTAAGCCAAGTCCTGTATACGCTGCTTACCCTGGCTCAGCGTACTTCCGGCTAGGACGTAAGTCACCGCTGATCACTGCGATGGGTAAGCGTCTCGTAGCAGAAGGCTATAAGGGATACAAGAAGGGTCCAGGACCAGAGTTCACACGTGCCGACATGGCCGCCTATTCTTGGTGGCAGAAGAAGCACGGATACAAGGGCGCGGACGCCAACGGCGTACCGGGCAAGAAGACATGGGATCTGCTACACGTCCCAAAGGTGTAAGGAGGTAGCGAATGGCGCTAACTATCGAGTCGGTCGCAATGAAGGTCGAGAGCCTGCGCCGTGCCGCTGCTGACCGCGACCAGAGAATGCGTGACGTTCACGACGTTCGCTCTGGAGATATCGACACCGTCATCCCCGGTGCCATGCCAGACGCATGGCCCAAGCCTATCGTGGCAAACCTTATCGATACGTCTGCTCGTGACATCGCAGAAGTGATGGGCACTATGCCGAGCATCAACTGCTCGGCTGGTGTAATCACCACGGACAAGTCGAAGAAGTACATGGCCAAGCGAACCAAGATCGCCAACCACTACGTACAGAACAGCAAACTCCAACACGGTCAGCAGGTTGAGTTCTGCGACTACTACAACACGTACGGCATGGGCATCTACGTAATCGAGGCTGACTTCGAAGAGAAGATGCCTCGCATCCGTGTAGAGAACCCGATGGGCGTCTACCCTGAGATCGACCTGTACGGTCGTATCAGGAGCTACGCCAAGGTTTGGCGCGAGGAAGCGATCCACCTAGCGGCCAAGTTCCCTCACCTGCTTCGCATCCTACAGTCCAACGAGACCGGTGGCCAGGAGACGATGGGATGGGCAGAGCGTGAGATCGAAGTCGTCAAGTATATCGACAACGATCAGATGATCATGTTCCTTCCTCAGCATAGCAACCAGGTCATCGAGATGATGCCGAACCCTATGGGCAAGGTGTACGTCTCAATCGCAAAGCGTCCAGGCTACGACCGCGAGGTTCGTGGAGCATTCGATGACGCGATCTGGGTTCAGCTAGCGAAGAGCCGGATGGCTCTTCTTGGACTAGAGGCGACAGAGAAGTCCGTCCGTGCTCCACTCGCAGTTCCTCGTGACGTTCAGAAGATGACGTTCGGAGACGATGCGATCATCCGCACCGACAATCCCGACAAGGTTCGTCGCGTTGCGCTAGACGTACCGCAGTACGCCTTCCAGGAAGGTCAGATGCTTGAGCAGGAGCTTCGTACGGGTACTCGTACTCCGGAGGCTCGCTCTGGAAACATGGATGCGTCTATCATCACCGGTCGTGGAGTCCAGGCTCTCATGGGTGGATTCAACACTGTAATCACTACCGGACAGAACGTGATCGCAATGGCGCTGCGCCACGCGCTAGCGCTGTGCTTCGAGATGGATGAGAAGCTGTGGCCCGGACTGAAGAAGACCGTCAAGGGAGTCGTCCAGGGTGTACCGTTCGAAGAGACCTACGTCCCTTCGAAGGACATTGATGGTGGCTACACCTCTGACGTTACTTACGGTTTTGCTGCTGGACAAGACCCGGCACGTGCGATCGTTGCACTGCTCCAGCTCCGTGGAGATCAGCTTGTCAGCCGAGACTTCGTCCAGCGTCAGCTTCCAATGGATCTTGACGTTGTCCAGCTCCAGGTCCAGATCGACAACGAGCAGATGACAGACGCTCTCAAGCAGGGCATGATGGCTTACGCTCAGAACGTACCAGCCATGGCTCTACAGGGCCAGGATCCAATGGACGGTCTGACAAAGATGGCTAAGCTCATCGAAGAGCGAGACAAGGGTACGTCGTTCCACGATGCAGTGCTCAAGGTGTTCAAGCCCAAGGAGGCCCCTGGTGGCCCTCAGAACCCTCTAGCAGCCCTCATGGGTGGAGGAGGCCAGGGCGGACCTGGTGGGCCGCCACAGGGCCAGCCAGCGCCTCCTGGAGGCAACACAGGAGTTCCTGGCGAGCAGCAGGGACGAGACCTACAGAGCCTACTATCAGGACTGACCAGTAGCGGTCAGCCTCAGATGAGTGCCAACGTAAGGAGGCAGTCCGCTGTATGACCGATTCGGTAACGACTCACGATTCATGGACTAAGCAGAGCGTCGCCCATAAGGGCGACCTTTGTTGGAACTGCAAGTCTGGTACGTATCTGGTGTACAGTTCAGACGCAACCCAAACTTCCCGGTGCGGTCAGTGCGGGGAACTAGAGCGGGATGCTCCCGCCAAGGTGGAGACACCGAAGACGAGGCCCGCTATCAAGCGGGCACCTGCCAAGCCTAAGGATAAGGTATGAGCGACGGAACTTGGTTCTGTGGAAACCATGGAGCCGACGGGGTCTTCGGATCTCTCAAGGGTCCTATGCTAGCCCCTCACCTACAGATGCCGATGGAGTCTAGTGCGATGGGCGATACCCGTCACATCGCATCCGCCGGTGGAACTCCACCGACTAGCACTATCATCGTCAGCACCGGCATGACCGGTCCGGGTGGACAGCTAGCGAACAAGTAATCGAGGAGAGCCGATGGATGAGTACGAGATCGATGAAAGTGTAAGCATCGCACGTAGGCACGACCGATGGTCTGTGCTCATCGTTGGCCTCAATGGTATAACGCAAGTTGCTACGGCTATGACGAACACCATGGAACAATTTACGGTCATGGCCGTACAACATGCTAATCAGGCGATTTACGATCGCAAGTTCAAGCAGATGACAGACAACCTAGCTCAATGGGAGAAGGAATGACGACACCGGTCTCTGGGCCTGGACAGTTCAGTCAGAGGACTGACAAGGCTGTGAGTGCTGCCAATAACTCACTCCCTAATGCACAGTACGGCGAGAACGCCGACTACCAGGATATCAAGTCTTCTGCGCCGATGGCCAACTCTGGTGCCATTGCCTCTTCTTTCAGCAATCTCTTCGGCAACCCAAGCGCCAACGTGGTTGGGCTTGGCGCTGACTCTCAGATGCCTGACGTTCCAGTAACGGATGGAGCGGCAGCGGGACCAGGCCAGGGGCCTGAAGCTCTAGCTGGCAACAAGTCTCAGAGTTCGCAGTACCTAGCAAGTTACCTGCCAGCCATTGAGTTCATTGCTAACCAGCCAGGCAGTTCGGACGCGGCACGAAACCTCGTGCGCGTAATCAAGTCTCAGCTTTAAGGGGTAGCCAATGAGTAAGTGGTGGGATGACGATGCTTCTGACGCGAGTCAGGGACTGTTCTCCGATCCGGCACTGGCGCTCCAGATTGCGACCATGCCGATCCAGATGATTACTCAGGATAAGGCCAATCAGCAGATCGATGAGCAGAATGCGCGTGAAGCACGTGGAGGATTCCTCAAGCAGACCATGAGCCTAATGGGTTCTGCTGGACACGCGCTCGACGGAGCGCTGTCCCATGTGCCAGGGTGGGGAGTCACCAAGGACGTAGGTAAGGTAGCTTGGTATCCAGTTGACAAGACTGCATCTGGTGCATACTGGCTCTACTCTAATGGCGTGAGCCAGCCTCTATCGACACTGTTCCTCATGACTGCAACTGGCCAGGGATCTGGTGTTAGTGGCAAGGATGCGACCAACTACTTCTCCGCGAGCGACTGGGCAAAGAGCTGGCACAAGGCCAACAACATCTCTCCTGCACAGGTAGTCTTTAACGCAGAGAACACCTATGCCGCAACTGGCAACAACTCTCTGTTCAGCAACACGCTTGGTTCTGGTGGCAAGAACCTCTCGCAGGCCGAGAAGGATCGTGTCACGCAGCAGGCCAGCAAGTTCATCAATGACACCGACTACTGGCGCAACAAGCAGGGTTGGAAGTACACCCTAGGCACTGGTTCGCTTGACTTCATGACTAGCCTTGGCATTGATCCTGCGTACGGCGGAATCAAGGTCGTCAGCGCTGGAACCAAGGGTCTTCGCTCTGTGCGTATCGCAACCGAGACTACCGAGAACGCCAAGGGCATCTCGGCGTTCAATCGTGTAACCGATGCGGCGACTAAGGGAATCCAGGCTGGACTCAGCAAGACTCCAGAGCAGGCCGCTGCTAGCGCCAACGTCAACAACTTCTTCAACTGGACTGAGGGTAAGTCCGCATGGGAGATTTCTCAGCACCCTATTTGGGGTGTTGGTCGTAGGAAGAACCCTGCTGCGGATCAGCTCTCTCAGGTCCTAGCGAACGCTGACAGCGTTGAGAAGCCCATGATCATGCGCTTCGCAATGGGTGATAACGGAGCAGCGTCTCAACTTGCAGTAAAGAACAAGGATCTGCTAGCACAGATCGGTCGCATGTCTGATAACCGCCAGCTTGTCGACTCTGTCAAGTACGACCCAGACCTGTTCACTCACTTCATGCAGGAAGAGCGCGCTGGGCGTGCGTCTCCCGGAGCGAATCCACAGGGTCCACCTATTGGTGGCGTGTCTCCTTCCACGCTCGGCAAGCGCCTGGTTGAGGCGCCGTACCCACGCCCTACTAGTCCTGGCCCACGTCAGTCTGGTTGGGATGCGCTGTACGGTGGACTCCAGAAGAAGGCTGACACTTACCGCAAGGTGGTCGGTGACATTCTCACCTCCGGTAACGGCGTACGCCCGATGGGCGGAGCTGCTGCTACCAGCTTCGCAGACATGCTCAGGTTCCAGGACTGGAAGGCGGGACAGCTAACTAGTCTCGATGCTCAGATCGGAACCATGCAGGCCAAGGGTGATCAGGTTTCCAATCTACTGGGTGGAGTAGTCAAGGACATCAACGACTTCTCTCCTGGTGAGGCTAACCTATTCGGAACCATGAAGAGCCTGTACCGCATGGGACCGCTTGGTCTAAGCAACACTGAGAAGGCTGCTGAACGCACCATCAAGGGTGCGAGCGTTGACCGTTACGGGCGCAAGGCTGATGGCGGATTCGTGGCGCGTACGATCCGTCAGGGTTACTACCAGGTTCCCCTTCGCATTGTTCAGTCGTTCGGGGATCGCCTACCCGAGACTCTAATCAACCACAACGATCCCGACTCTGCTGACCGTGTACTCGACATGCTCAAGCGCGTACCCGCGCTTGGTCAGAGTATGCGTGCAAGCATGGTCATGGCCTACAGTGCGGCACCGGACAAGATCGCCAAGTCTCAGGTTCTACACCAGATCCAGAGCGACGTCGTTGATCACATGTCTCAGAAGTACAACCTGAGCCATGACGCCTCCAAGGCTATCGATGACATGATTAAGACTGGTACTACCGGCGCCTACAATAAGCTGATGAATCGTGCGGCACCGAAGAGCCAGATGTTCTCTGCTGCAGAGAATACTGCTACTTCTCACAGGGCTGATATGATGCAGGATGGTGAGGGATGGATCGTATCTCCACTCGCCAAGACTCAGCTCGCCTATAGCGAGCCTCTGCTTGATGTCAAGGAGCTAGATAGGTTCATGTCTCGTCACTCCGGATTCCTTGGTTCCATCAAGGCTTCTGGTGGTAACATGCGTGACGCGGTTATGTCCGTGTCTGACAGTCTATCCAACGTCTGGAAGGCAACTACACTCCTACGTCCAGGCTACATGCTACGCGCTCCATCTGAGGAGATGGCAGCAAGTGCAGTGAAGTTCGGTCTGATGTCCAGCATTATGGATTCGGTGCACGGCGGTAAGAACTGGGCCCTCAATCGAGGGCAGCAGCTTCGAGCGGTGGCCGGTAAGGGAAGCTACACCTCTGCAATCGGAGGCACTACTTCTCGTATCAAGATCGTTGATCCATCCATGGAACAGCTATCCAAGGAACTCCTTGGAAAGACCTCTAGGATCAATGTGTCCAAGGCTTGGCCTGTTGTCATGGACCGCATCGACACTGAGCGCGAGGCGATGACCTCACTCCAGAAGCGCATCGACAAGATGGCCAAGGATCCAGATCACGACCCTGGAATCCTGGCCGGACTACGCGACGACCTACAGGATCACAAGGATGTTATTGATGAGCACACCGACTACGCTCACGAGCTTCTAAGGAATGCTACCGACGCCACCGGGCGTCGTATCGGAGAGGGAGAGATCGAGCACAGGGGAATCACTGTACCGCAGGCATTCTCCAGGGCTTGGGATAACCCGATCCCTCGTGATCAGATCAGCTCTGATGTTGCGATGCAGACTCTCTTCGCTCGCGGAGAGGCGATCGACACCGCACGTCTGATCAAGACCGGTAGCTGGAGTGCGGTCATGAAGGACGACCCCAACTACATGGAGTCTATGCTTGACGCACTCAACAAGCAGTACGGACAGGATGACCTGTTCAAGCTGGTAGCAGGAGATCGCAGCATGAAGACCGCAGCCGCATGGCTGCGTACCGACGCTGGACGACTGCACCTATCTCAGCTTGGTCCCGTGGGTCGAGACTCTGATAAGCTGCTGCTTGGCATCCGTGACACCCTTGAGCACTACACTGCTAGCAATCCTGTGCTCCTAGATAAGATCAGCAAGGGGGAGCAGGTCGGTGAAGCTGACGTACGTGCTGCAATCCAGCATGACGACCTTCCTCCCGTGCACGGTGAAGAGGTAAAGGGCCTGACCGCTAAGGGCAATACTGAGACGGCCGCAAGGGTAGTTGACGATCTGATCGAGAAGGGCTTCCGTCGTCTGGGAACCATTCCAACTGACATCATGTCTCGTCACCCAGTATACCTCCGTGCTCAGGAGTCTCGCATGAGGCAGCTCATTGACGAGGAGCTAAGCTACCAGAAGTCTATTGGTAAGCCTGGAGACAGCATCGACAGCAAGCAGCTCAATGCCATGCTCAAGAAGTCTGACGGACTCGCTCGCAAGGATATCAGCCAGATTGTGTATGACCCAACTAGGACTACTGCTACGCAGGCTCTTCGCTTCATCGCTCCGTTCCTATCGGCTCAGGTCGATGGCCTTGAGCGTTGGGGTGGCCTGATCGCAGAGAAGCCACAGTTCGTTAGTCGGGCTGCTAAGATCTACAACGCACCAGTCGCAGCCAACCTAGTGACCGACGGCCAGGGAAACCATGTTGACGAGAACGGGTATGTTACCGAGCGGGACGAAAATGGAAAGATCACTGGCAAGAAGTTCGTCGGTATCCAGGATCGCATGCTTCACCTAAAGGTTCCGTTCGGGACTAACGGACTGCCTAAGCAGTCCGGTTTCGAGATCCCGATCAAGATCCAGGCGCTCAACACGATTCTCCCAGGAGATCCGTGGTGGAACCCTGGAACTGGGCCTGTCGTGTCCATCGCAGCATCCAGTCTAGCCAAGAAGGACCCAGCGATGGGAGACTTCCTACAGTGGGCAAAGGTGCTGCCGTACGGACCGCAGGGGTTCATGGATTCGGTTACGCCCACGTACATCAAGAACGTATGGAACGCGTACCACCCAGACTCCGATAAGTTCCAGCAGACCATGCTAGCCGAATATCAGCGTCAGGTAGCGGACCATGCCAACGGTGGTCCGCCTCCGAATATGGACAAGGCGGAGAAGAACGCTAAGAAGTTCATGTACATAAAGGCACTCACTTCTTGGGTGAGTCCTGCTCAGACTAGTACGACTCCACTGACCGGTACTCCATACCAGTTCTATGTGGACCAGTACAAGAAGATGCAGCAGGTTGACCCCAAGAACGCAGATGCCAACTTCCTACAGCGTTATGGATCTGACTACTTTATCTTCACGACTAGCCTAAGCAAGTCCATCGGTATCGCACCCACCATCTCTGCACTGAACACCGCCAAGGAGTATAAGGGTCTGATCGCACACGATCCAGACCTGGCGTCGTTCATCGTAGGAGACACGTACAATCAGGGTGACTTCTCAAGCTCCGCCTACGCGGCAGAGAAGGGGATGACTATCGGAGGACAGAAGGTGCGTTCCAGTGTGTCAGTCCAGGATGCAGTGACAGACGCACAGCGTAGGCTAGGCTGGGCTCAGTACAAAAAGGTCATGAACAACCTTGATGCATCTCTGATCAGGTCCGGATTCCACTCGTATACTCAAAGTGGTGCAGAGCTGTTCCTCGCTCAGAAGCAGAACACTCAGCAGGTTCTAGGCCAGGCGTATCCCGCTTGGTACCAGGACTTTAGCACCACAGACGTGAGTGCCGTACCTCGTCGCATCGAGGCGTTCCAGCAGCTAGTTCAGGATCCTCGCCTCAAGAACGATCCCATGAGGCAGGACATTCCATCCCTCACTCAGTATCTAGCCATGAGGCAGATCATGAAGGTGGCACTCGCAGAGCGAGGCGCCAGCAAGCTAACCTTTGGAGTCAATGGAGATCCAGAGGGTGAGAACATCGACCTGGCTCAGTTCTGGCGTAGCTTCCAAACGGGTCTAGTTGCTAGCAACACCAAGTTCGCTGACGTGTACAACAGGTACCTATCAAACGATGACCTACAGTAATAGGAGGGGCAGTGTCCACACCGCTACCACCAGGGCAGTCCGCTGCCCCTCTACCAAAGGGAAGCTCCGGAGATCCTGTAGTCGATGCTCTGATCGCACAGAATAAGGCTATGATGGGCGCTATCTCCGGTGCCAACGCTGGTAAGATCAACGACAACAGCATCATCCATCTACCAGGCTTCAGTAGTCCTACCATGTCATATTCGCCAACTATGGCATATAGCCAGGCCCGGCTTCTGCCGGTCCAGTGGATGGAGTCTGATCCTTCCAAACTCAAGCAGCTAGTCAACACCGGTATCCTAAACAAGGTACCAGGCTTCAATCCAGGTATGGGAATGCCCGAGATAATCTCGGCGTGGGATGAGCTTGTCAAGGCTTCGTACGAGGTTAACCAGTCGAACGGCAAGACCAAGAACTACACTCCTTGGGACATTCTCAACACGTACTCCAACCCGAAGAGTGGTTACGGAACAGTAAAAGATGGTGACTGGCTGTATGATTCGACTACTGGAGAAAAGGTCAAGTATGTCGGACCCAAGTCCAAGACGACCACGAACCGGGACGTCAACCTGTCTAGCGCTGAGGACGTCAAGGCGCTGACCACTAGCGTCCTCACACAGGCCCTAGGAAGGGCTCCCACGGCTGCGGAGGTGGCTCAGTACAAGTCCACCATCAACGCCCAGGAGAACGCCAACCCAGCTCTCACGACCACTACTCAGACGTTCGACGATCAGGGTAACGCTGTCTCGCAGAGCAGTAAGGAGACGGGCGGCTTCGACGCCTCGGCTCAGCAGCAGCTAGTGCAGGACCAGGCTGCCAAGAGTCCCGAGTTCGCAAAGTACCAGAGCGGTACTACGTATTGGAATGCTATGATGCAGATGCTATCCGGAGGATGAAATGACCGTGAGCGGTGACGACCTGGCCAACTACATGAAGCAGTTCGTAGGCACGCCCTACGTTTGGGGAGGTACCGACCCTTCCGGGTTTGACTGCTCTGGTCTAATGCAGTATTCGTTCGGCAAGTTCGGCATCAAGATTCCACGAGTAACTTACGATCAGATCGGCCAGGGGCAGGCTGTGAACATGAAGGGTCTCCGAGCTGGAGACCTGGTGTTCTTCGATACTGACCCTGGCACTAAGGGACCCGACCATGTAGGTATGTACATCGGTGGCGGGAAGATGATCGATTCACCTAGACCGGGCAAGAACGTCGAGATCGTAGACATGACTAAGGGGTACTATGCAGACAGGTTCATGGGTGGACGACGAATCGCTGGAGTTACCAATGCGGGTGCCAGCAGTTCCGATTTCGCCACGCAAGCAGACGACGTCAAGCTCTCGCCAGAAGAGCAAGCAGCCAACTACGGATGGTCGGTAGCATTCCTTGAACACAACCCCGAGCTTAAGGATAAGTTCGATCAGGCCGTTAAGAACTCGTGGACGGCTGACAAGTTCCAGGCCGAGATACGAGACACCAATTGGTGGAAGACGACGAGCGACACAGCTCGCCAGGTTCAGCAGCTAAAGGCTACTGATCCAGCCACGTACAACGCGAACCTATCAGCAGCTACCCTACAGGTTCAGAAGCTTGCTAGCGAGGTAGGAGCCGCGCTGCCTGTAGGGCAGCTCGGTAAGATCGCACAGAACGTAGTGAACGCAGGTCTGGATGAGGACGGTATCCGCAACATCCTTGGCGGCTACGTCAACTTCACAAAGAACGGAACCATGACGGGTGAAGCTGGCATGCACCAGTACACCATGAAGCAGTACGCTGCTTCTATGGGTGTGTCCATCTCTGATCAGGCTCTCAAGAATCAGGCTGCCCTGGTAGTCCGCAAGATGGCTACCACTCAGGACTTCGAGTCCCAGCTACGGGATCAGGCGAAGAGTGCGTATCCCGCATTCTCGTCTCAGATCAATGGTGGACAGACTATGATGGACATTGCGACTCCGTACATGCAGACCATGTCGCAAGAGCTTGGAGTTCCCAGCACGTCTATCACGCTGCAAGATCCTCTGATCAAGAGTGCACTGAACGGTCTCGACCAGAATGGCAAGCCAGCGGGCAAGACTCTGCTAGACTTTACTAGTCAGCTACGCAACGATCCTAGGTGGGGCAAGACCAGCGACGCACAGGATCAGGTAATGTCTGTAGGGCACACCGTCCTACAGTCGATGGGACTGGTGACTTGATGGCTCTAACGTTCGAACAGTTCAAGGCGGGAATCCGTCAGGTAGAGTCTGGTGGCAACTACTCGGTAGTAAACAGCGTCGGTGCAGTCGGTGCCTACCAGGTTATGAAGTCAAACATTCCGAGCTGGACCAAGCAGGCTCTCGGATACTCTATGACTTGGCAGCAGTTCAGGGATAGTCCTGCCGCTCAGGACAAGGTTGCAGACAAGATCCTCGGTGGATTCTTCAACAAGTACGGTGCAGAAGGCGCTGCATCCATGTGGTTCTCGGGTCAGCCGAACCCTAACTCTTCCGCCTCCGATGGAGGCAACACGGTACGGCAGTATGTTGACAAGGTGATGTCAGCCTCAGGCGGACAGCCTTCTACCGGAGGATCGACAAGTACAGGGACCAACACACAGAAGGCTACGTCGATGACACCAGCAGAGACCGCAGAGTCGTACGGGTACGTACAAGGTCTCTTTAACTCCAGTCCGGAGCTGAAGGGACTCTTCGACAAGGCTGTGAAGGGTCAGTGGACCGCTCAGAAGTTTCAGGCCAGTCTCCGAGACACAACGTGGTTCAAGACACACAGCCAGTCCGAACGAGATTTCCTCACTCTACAGTTTGGTGATCCTGCTACCGCTTCTGCTAAGTATAAGCAAGCTGTTACTCAGGCGTGGCAAGCAGCGGCGACCATGGGCATCAAGGTCTCTACCGCGATGAACTCAAAGATCAGCGCAGCCGCTTACAACATAGTGGCCAAGGGTTGGTCTAGCGATGACCTCAAGAACTACCTAGGCCAGTACGTTCAGTTCAGCCCGACCAACCATCCTGGTGGACAGGCTGGTCAGGACATCGATACGCTACAGCAGTATAGCTACAACATGGGGATTAAGAACTCTGACTCGTGGTACCAGACACAGCTGAGAAATATCGAACGTGGAACGTCTAGCGTCGAGGATGCGCAGAACGCTATTCGAAAGCAGGCGGAGTCCATGTTCCCAACCTGGACTAAGCAGCTCGAAGCGGGTCAGACTGTGTCTGACCTAGCATCTCCTTACATGCAGAGCATGTCTCAGATCCTAGAGGTAGCTCCAGGAAGTATCAACGTGTTTGATCCTACCATCAAGAAGGCGCTACAGTTCAAGGATCCCAAGACTGGGCAGACTTCTGCTCAGCCTATCTGGGACTTCGAGAACACTCTTCGAGAAGATCCACGTTGGAAGCAAACCAAGAACGCGCAGGACAGTGTAATGCAGAACGCACACCAGGTACTATCTGACTTCGGACTAGCCTACTAAGGTGAAACATGGCAACCATCAATCCAGGTAACATCACAACGCCTATCGGGCCAGCCGTAACGGTAGACACTAACCTTACCGATGCACTGACAGGTGCCGATCGCGACGCTTACGTAGCGCTTACCAACGTGTTCGACTCGTACGGACTCGGTACGCTAGCACCAAAGATCTTCGACTACATCAAGAACGGTTACAGCGCTGACACGATCAGCATCCTGCTACAGAACACAGACGAGTACAAGCAGAGGTTCTCTGGAAACGAAGCGAGGAAGAGTGCAGGGCTTCCTGTTCTCTCTCCGTCTGAGTATCTAGCCACAGAGGCTAGCTACCGTCAGGTCATGGAGAGCGCCGGACTCCCGTCCGGCTTCTACGATCAGCCAAGCGACTTCACCACATGGATTGGAAAGAATGTTAGCCCTACCGAAATTCAGTCGCGTGTCGATCTGGCTACGCAGGCTACGACGCTCTCTAATCCTTCGTACCGCCAGGCTCTTAATCAGATGGGCATTAGCGATAGTCAGCTTACTTCGTACTTCCTAGATCCGACACGAGCGCTGCCGTCGCTCCAGAAGAGCGCGGCTACTGCAGCGATCGGAGCAGAGGCCCTACAGCAGGGTCTAACGTTCGATACCCAGTACGCAGATCAGCTTGCCACGAGTGGAATCACTCAGGCTACGGCTCAGCAGGGATACGCTCAGATCGCAGACACTCTAGGCAAGTACCAGAGTCTAGCTGACATCTATGGAGGAAGTTACTCCCAGCGTACGGCTGAAAACGCAGCGTTCCTAGGTGACGCTCAGGCCGTTCAGCAGCAGAGGAATCTATCACAGCGAGAGCAGGCTAACTTTAGCGGTGCTACCGGCACCGCGCAGCTAGGTCTAGCAAACAGCACTCAGGCACAGTGACGCGGTGGGCTTGACATACATCAAGCCTTACCGTAATATAGTTCTTGAACAGTCATACCCACGCGAGGTTGGTCACCCGCTGGGAGCAAGACTTGCTATGGTGTAATGGTAGCCCACCCGCTTTGGGAGCGGGGAGCCCCAGTTCGATTCTGGGTAGCTTGACCACTTTGAGAGAGGCTTAGGCGAAGTCGCCAGCCTTAAACGACAGTCATTGCGTCTCTCACATGCCCCACTGATGTAGTGGTAACATACCAGTCTTCCAAACTGGGCTCGCCGGTTCGAACCCGGCGTGGGGCTCTGCGCGGTGATGAAACAGGGATCATGCCAGGCTCATATCCTGGTCTTGCGGGTTCGAATCCCGTCTGCGCCACCACGTATCCCTGACCCAAAGCGGGCGACTGGCCTCCAAAACCAGTTACGTGTGGGGGCGGAACCTACCAGGGGTGCCAGCTTGTCTCAGCATAGCTGAGAACACAAAGGGTCAGCTTCGTCTGACCCGCAATGCCTGATCGTCTAATCGGTAGGACACCTGGCCCTGGACCAGGGGGATGAGGTTCGAATCCTTGTCGGGCAGCGAGAGCGGAGAAACCGGGTGCAATTCCCGGTCTCGGGACCACGTCTCGGGTAGGGGAAGCCAGCAATCCGCCGCTCGTGGAAATGGAAGGTAGCGCGGAACGGTCCGCAAGCGGTCTAGAAAGCCGTGCCGGGTGCAAGCCCGAGGGTTCGATTCCTTTACTTTCCGCTTTGGATTGATTGAGGCTGGGTCTCAAGAGGTTTGCTAAACCTCCTCACTCGCAAGGGTGCTGGTTCGATTCCAGGTCTCTCCGCTGGTTGAGTGCTGGGACACACGGGAGGCTGTAACCCTCTCTCCTTCGGGATAGCAGAGTTCGATTCTCTGGCGACCAACCACCCGATCTGCTATGATGGTTCATAGCGGCGGCTGCAAACCGCCGCGTCTGAGTTCGATTCTCAGGTGGATCTCTTATGGGCTGTTAGTGTCAACGGTAGCACGACTGTTTTGCACGCAGTTAGCGAGAGTTCGAATCTCTCACGGTCCACTGGGAAGTAGTATAACGGTACATTACCCCCGCCTGATACGCGGGAAAACAGGGTTCAACTCCCTGCTTCCCTACCACGTAAGACATGCCTTCGTAGCTCAAAGGATGAGCAACACCTTGTCACGGTGAAGGGTGAGGGTTCGAGTCCCTTCGTAGGCGCTGGAGTGAGGATTAAGCATCCTCTTAAGATCGAGCATTGCGCTTGGCGCTCCAACATGGTCCCTTGGCCCAACATGGTAGAGGCAATAGGTTTAGGCCCTATACGGTGTCGGTTCGAATCCGACAGGGACTACTTGAAGTACATGGTCCGGTCGTCTACTGGCTGTGGATACTCGGTTCTCACCCGAGAGGTCAGGGTTCAATCCCCTGCCGGACTACGCTAGCCCTCCTAGCTCAATGGTAGAGCACACGGTTGAAGCCCGTGAGACTGAGGTTCGATTCCTTGGGTCGGCACACTTGCGTTAGCTTAAAGGTAAAGCACCTCGCTGTGACCGAGGGGAAACGGGATCGTTACCCGTACGCATGACCACTTGGGTCTGTAAGGTTTCGATCGGAGGGAAAGCCGCACGCGGAACCCTTCGGGACGCGGGTTCGATTCCCGCCAGATCCACACGACATGCGTACGGCGGCGCATGGCTTAAGCTCGGTTCGTTCAACGGACAGGACAGGTGGCTACGAACCACCAGATAGGGGTTCGATTCCCTTACCGAGTACGCTCCGGTCGCACAGTCTGGTAGTGCATGGGACTCTTAATCCCCGAGAACGTCGGTTCGAATCCGACCCGGAACACGCCCTGCTAGCTCAACGGTTTAGAGTACCTGTTTAGTAATCAGGAGACGTGGGTTCGATTCCTACGCGGGGCTCCACAGTGAGAAGCACGGCCGTTGGGCGGCCGTGTTCTGACCGACAACGCCTTGAGTTGCGTCTCACTCATTCTCGAATAGGACAAAGGTAGTCCGGGTGGCTGTTAACCATCACATCTAGGTTCGATTCCTGGTTCGAGAGCTGCGCTACTAAAGGATAGGTCTGAGCCTCCTAAGCCTAGATCGAGGGTTCGAATCCCTCTAGCGCTACGCTCCCTTCGTCTAATGGAAGGGCCGCTGTCCTACAAACAGCAGATGGCAGTTCGATTCTGTCAGGGAGCACTCGTAACGTCAGACCGGCAGACGTTGCTGTATCCAAGTCCGGTATCATCGAGACGAGCTTGACCCGCATCCCCCTAGGTGCGGGTTATTGGCGTTTCATCCAACTAAGAATCTAGGAGTTCGCGTGACTAATTGGGGATTTGACGACAGCCAGACTGGCGACCAGGGCAACAACAACTTCGATACGCCCGGTGGGCTTCGACAGTTTGCGGAGAAGACTCAGCAGGAGAACAAGGCTCTCAAGGATCAGCTAGCAGAGATTCAGAGGACCCTCCAGGTTCAGAGTGTTCAGTCTGTATTCAATGATCTAGGCGTTCCAGGTGCAGCAGCGCTGTACCAGGGAGATGCCGATCCAGCGAAGATCAAGTCGTGGGTCGACGACCAGCGCAAGATCTTCGGTGGCAACACTCAGGGGACGCCAGATACGACCCCACCAGTTGACGTACGACCAGCAGAGTCTCTTCCTCCGATGCTCCAGCAGCAGATGGAGGCGTTCAACCAGGCGGGCCAGCAGGGCTCGCCACTTGGAACGGTTGAGCAGGCTCATGCGAACGTCAACGATGCCACTGATCTACAGGGACTTATCAATGCGATGAACTTCGGACGATAAAGACAAGAAAGTCTTGTCGCAGTCCGCTAGCAACTTCGTTGCGTAGCTAAGCCCTCTCCTAGTGAGGACTAGGTATGGCTAACGCCTTTACACCCGTCCTTTCGAAGACTAGTTAACACTTCCCGAAAGGACGTGAGACCAAGGAGTGAAACGCTGCAATAGGTGCGGCATCGAGAAGCCCGTGGAAGGCTTCTATCGGAATAGTAGATCCAGCGATGGACTACAGGGCTACTGTAAGCAGTGTGATAAAATCAGGCGTGAAACACCTGAACGCATGGAAGCTAAAAAACATAGCGCATGGTTGGGCCAGCTTAAAAAGTATGGCATAACCGAATCCGAATACAATCAGATGTTCTCTGACCAGATGGGACTTTGTCGTATCTGTCAGAAGCCAGAAGTTGACATCAGGCTAGCAGTTGATCACGATCACGAGACCGGCAAGGTCCGTGGACTGCTGTGCAAGAGATGCAATATGGCTATTGGTCTGCTTGACGATGACCCACAGATCGTGACTAGCGCAGCCCTATACCTCCGAGGCAACAAATAGCTAACGCCTTTACCGGTACCGCTGCAATGTCGAACCTCGTCCAGACCGCCTATGACAGGGCGCTGGAGTTCGCACTGCGTGCGCAGCCGACTTTCCGTAACATCGTAGACAAGAAGCCAGTGGCCCAGGCAATGCCTGGATCTAGCGTTGTCTTCGAGCTTTACCAGGATCTAGCACAGCAGATCACTCCGCTCAACGAGCTGGTTGATCCCGATGCCGTGGCTGCTGGACAGCCGACCACCGTTACGGTTACTCTGAACGAGTACGGTAACGCGATCCTCGTGTCTAACAAGCTTGATCTGTTCAGCTTCACCGACGTGACCGCAGGTCTCGTCAACCAGGTGGCGTGGAACCTGATCGACTCTATCGACCTTATCGTACAGAACGTTCTACAGGCAGGAACTCAGGTCATCCGTCAGAACGGTGACCCAGCTACTGTCAACCCAACGTACAACGGTGGTACCACTGCTGGTGTAACGACTGCTTCTATCTACAGTTCCAAGGCTATCCGCCTTGCAGTAGCAAAGCTTCGCTTCCAGAAGGTCCACCCTAACAAGGGTTCGTACTACACCACGTACATCTCTCCCGAGGTCTCCATGGATCTCCGTGCCGAGACTGGTAACGCAGCTTGGCGTCCACCGCACGAGTACTCTTCTGCCGGTAACATCTGGGCAGGAGAGATCGGTGAGTACGAGGGTTCTGTATTCATCGAGACCCCTCGCGTGAACTACGCACTGACCGGTGCTGGTGCTGCGGTTAACGTCTTCCAGACCTACACCGTAGGTCAGCAGGCGCTAGCCGAGGCTGTTGCCGAGGAGTTCCACACCGTTCGTGGACCAGTTGTAGATAAGCTTACCCGCTTCCAGCCTCTTGGTTGGTACGGCGTAGCAGGATGGTCTCTGTACCGTCCCGAGTCTCTGATCCGCACCGAGACTACTGCTTCCATCCACACCACTGGAGCGTAATTGATAGAGGGGGCCTACGGGCCCCCTCTTTCTGATAGGAGAACAAATGTCTGGTCTCGATAACACGAGCTACACCGTACGTACAGTCACTGGAACCACTGCTACGGCAACCGCCCAGGACTCTGTCATCATCTTTACCAACGCAGCAACCAAGACGCTGACCCTTCCTCCGGTCGCGACTACTCAGCCGGGTCGAGAGTATTACGTCATCTGCAATAACACCGGCGTTCTTACCATCGATGCAAACGCTGCCGAGCTAATCAACGGAGCTGCTACGTTCGCAGTAGTAGCTGGAACCGCTGGTGGTTCTACCGGTCGTGCAGGAGTCGTGTCTGACGGAACTCAGTGGTTCACCACTTACTCTCAGTGAGTGATGCGGTATGAGTGGAAGCGACAACACTTCTTATACCGTAAGAACGGATAGCACTGGCGGTGCTATCCACACACCGTGGCGAGATACCGACTCGGTAATCATCTACAACTCAAACGGATTTGCGTTCCTCGATCTGCCGAAGGCTTCTACCGTCCCCGGGCGTGTAGTAACTGCAAGGCCGATCGGTTCCGGTTCGTACATCTTCTTTCCGTTTGCAGGTGACTCTGTGAACGGCAACGCCAACCTAGACGTAATGTCTGGTGGTGTCGCTGCAATCGTTAGCGATGGAGTCAATAGCTGGTTCACCTTGTACTCTCGCAACACACAAGTAGACCCATAACAACTGGAGCCTCCCTATGGCAAACTGGATCTTTACGACTCCTACTGTCAGGGAGGCTCCGTTTGCATGGAACCCACTGATGGAACGCTACTCTATGAACCGAGCTATCTCGATCGTAGAAGTTAGTCCTGGAGTGTACGAGCAAGTACGCTACGACGCGTACACCAATGAGCTTGGTGCAGTAAACCTGCCCAAGGTACCTACCGATCCGTACCCCGAGCCTTCGCTCGGGCTTCACTATTTCCGTGGTGGATACGAGTGGATCGTAGATGACGCAACCAAGGCGGCGCTTATCGCCGCCAACGTGGGTGTAGACAACACCAATTTCACCCCGGCATGACGAAGGAGAACTCATGGCTGCAAAGCCTAACAAGAAGGCTCCACTCGGTCAGGGTGGAAGGTTCGCTGCCGTAGCCAAGGCTGCTGGTGGCGGAAAGAAGGGTGCAGCTATCGCTGCCTCTGCCGGAAGGAAGAAGTACGGCAATGCCAAGATGACCAAGATGGCTGCCAAGGGAAAGAAGAAGTAATGACTCAGTACGATCCGGCGATCGAGCCTTGCGATCCGAACTACCAGCCGTACCTTGACATGCTCAAGTACGGCCAGTCCGTCATCGAGGGCCCAGGTGGAACTACCACCCACATCGAGAACAACGAGAAGGGCATCCTAGAGACCAACCTCTTCGGTGTCATCGCACTGCACCAGCAGGCAGACCTGTCCTCCGCCCATGACGCTGAGCGTCAGGGCGTGTATCGAACAAACAGCGTGGGCGACAATGACTAAGAGGAAGAACAACTGCTCTTCCGGTTGTCTCACCAAGGACCACAAGTCTTGGGGCGATTGTGTTCGAGCCAAGAGAGTCAACCTAGATCCCGAACTAGCTGACACCCAAGCCCGTAAGGCTTGGGACAGAGAGCTTGAGGATTTCAGGGACGCTAAGTCCCAGGGCATCAACCCACGTGGAACAACTCGTGCGAAGATCGATGAAGCAGTACGAATCAGCAACGAGACTGGAGTAGCGTATGGCTGAGCAGGTAGTTAGGATCGAAGGGGTAGCGCCCACCCTTGGGTCTATTCCCGTAACCATTACAAGCACCACTCCATCAACCGCTCCAGCCTCATCCTCCATTCTGGCCGGTAGTGTTATCGATGATAGTGCTATTATCACCATCCCAGCCAATCGAGCCTGGTATGGATGGGTCTCACTTACGGCTTCCCTCGCTGGAGCAAGTCAGACTTCCACGGTATCAGTGAACACTACGGGTACTGGAGTGATCCCAGCGGACACTGTAAGTCTACTTGCCCTCACTCTAGCAACCGGTACGACTAACGACGGAATCGCGCTAGATATGCGAACCCCCTACATCTACGTATACGCGGGCTCCACTGCCGCAACCCTAGATGTATCAATCGACGGAGCAGCTACCAACACTGCTACGGCGTACGGCTTTCTACTGTAAGGAGTGACTGTGGCAGTCACCTTCAAGGACGTTGTGTCCCGAGTGGAGCAGCAGCTACTTGGTTACACCAAGGACCAGGCTTCTGTATCACAGCTCGTGCAGCCCATGACTGCCACGGACACTACGTTCTCTATCGATCCAGAGACTGTGCGCAACATCTCTCGGGGCCTGATCCAGATCGGCGACGAGATGATCCTCGTAAAGAAGTACGACGTAACGTCCGGCATTGTTACCGTTATGGGTGGACTGAATGGACGTGGCGTACTCAGCACCGTACCGGCTTCTCACTCCGTTGACGATCTCGTCACAGACGATCCTCGGTTCCCGAGGGCTCGCGTCAAGGAAGCTATCAACGACACTATCATCGGTACGTATCCAGACCTATGGGTGTTCGGCGAGTACGAGTTCCCCAAGATCGCAGCACGTTACGAGTACCCTATCCCCGCTGCCGCGGAGGACGTATACAAGGTTACCGCCAACACTATCGGTCCATCAGCAGTGTGGTTCCCCGTAACTAACTGGCGTTTCAACCCCGTAGCATCTACGGGAACTCAGGTAAAGCCAACGCCTACGCCTACAGGCAAGAGCGTTCAGATCTACAACTACATCACCCCTGGACGAAACATCAGGGTGAGCTACACCACCGCTCCGACGCTACTATCTGCCGACGCCGACCTGTTCTCTTCTACGGGATACCCAGATCGTTATGTAGATATGATCACGTATGGAGCTTGCTACAGACTTCTTCCTGCGTACGAGGCGGGACGACTACAGCAGCAGAACATCGAAGCGACTGAGCGAGCACCGCTCGTACCTACTTCCGCTGCATCGGACACGGTCAAGTTCTTCTTCTCGCTATACGACAAGCGTCTGACCGAAGAGCGCGACAGGCTACAGCGTCTATTCGATAGCTACCAGAGCTTCAACTCGTAAGGATTACAATGACCGTAAGGTTCTATTCCAGTATCGCGCAGCAGACTACACTGACCGGTACTTACTCTCCGTCAGCTACCGTAATTGCAGTGGCGGGAACCACGGGGTTCCCGTCCTCTACTCCATACACCCTATCGCTAGACTATGGAGCACCGAACGAGGAGCTAGTTGAAGTTACTGGTGTAGCAGGTCTATCACTGACCGTCACCCGAGCAATCGACGGAACGTCTGCGACTACTCACAACGCAGGTGCTATCGTTCGACACGTCTCGTCCGCTCGTGACTTCGCAGACTCTCGTGCACACGAGAACGCATCTCAGAACGTACATGGAATCCAGGTTGGTAGCTCTGTCGTCGGCACCACAGACACTCAGACTCTGAGCAACAAGACTCTAACTACGCCTACCATCACCGGTAGTGTAAACCTGGTTAGCCCTAACATCACAGGAACCGTGACCGGTTCCGCTACGTACAACACTCCTACGCTTACGGGTCCAGTTCCAGTCAATGGAGCGCTAGACATTACCGGAACCGTAGCAGCGTCCAACCAGCTCGACGTTACCGGAGCGGCAAGCCAGTCCGGTTCCCTGCAGCGTTGGCTCTCCAACGGTGGTACTCAGCTAGCGAACGTTGACGGCACCGGCAAGTTCTTCCTAAGCCGAACCGCAGTCATCAGTACAAACGGAGCGGCGGCAGTGCCGCTCCTGGTACAGGGTGCAGCAAGCCAGTCGGTAGACCTTCTACGCGTACAGGACAGCGCCTCGGTCAACCAGGTTACCGTAGGCAGCACGGGCCAGTTCAGCTCCCTTAAGGGAACTCTGCTGGTAGGAGATCCATCTCCAGGTACTGGTGGCGTAACCATGAAGGCCGGACCATCGGCCACTAGGGTAGCAGAGTTCCAGAACGCTGCTGGTACGGCACAGGTTACTATCGACAACGTCGGACTTCTGACTACGCAGAACATCACCATCCTAGGCGAGCCTGCATGGACAGTGTTCACGCCTCTGTGGACCTCGTCTGGTACTGCACCGGCCATCGGCAACGGATCGCTTACAGGAGGATTTAGGCAGCACGGACGCACCATCACGGTGCGTTGGTTCTGGCAGGCAGGTTCTACTACTACGTTCGGAACTGGTAGCTGGTTCTTTAGCTTCCCCTCCGGTAAGCCTCACATCTCAACTGGAACTAACCAGGCAGGTACGGGACCTGCGTTTGGATCCAGGTCTACGTTCCGAAATGGAACCGCTCAGGCGGATCCTACCGACTTCACTCGCATCCGAATCTCTGACGCCGTAGTCGGAACCCTTTGGGGAACTACGGTTCCGGCAACGTGGGTGTCTGGTGACTACATCAACGTTACAATGACGTACGAGACCGACAACAGTATCTAAGGACTAATATGGCAGACATCGTCCACAGGATTCCGTGGCAGCTATCTAACTTCTCCGACACCGGAGCTGGTGGACAGTATGCCCTACAGGATGTTCTGTACGACTACGCAGTAGGAGGCATCCCGTTCCTGTCTGCCACCAGGGATCAGTGGCCTTACACCGAAGGAATGGCACCGATCAAGAAGGACCAGTTCGATACGTTCGCCGAACCTGGTGAGCAGTCCCTGCAAGGCTGGTGGCTACGATCTCAGTCCGACTTCGCAGATGGAGCGGGTGTCCTGTACCAGGACCCCGACTCCACCAACCCGTACATCAGGCAGCACAACCTACGGTTCAACACTAGTCTAGGTATCGACTCTTGGAGCCCTGGTAACCTAAAGCTTCTACGAAATAGCAGCACTAAGGTATCCAACGCAGCAGCGGCTCCGACTCAGGTTCGAGGTTTCGTAGATGGCACTGGAGTCGATGCCTTCTGGTATATGACTGGAACCAGTCTACAGAAGGTGACCGATGCTGCGACCAGCACGGTCACTACTAGTGGTGGAACGAACCGCTGGATTACGTCGTCCGGTACTACGTACTGGCTCGCTAAGAGCGATGGACTCTGGACCGGAGTGGATGGAGGAGCGGCTGTCAACACGTTCGCAAACCCTCTAGACATGGTCGAGTTCATCAAGGGTCGACTAGTTGCGACCTCTGGCCCGAGCGTGTACATCATTACAGGTGCAACTCTACCAACCGCGACTTACACCCACCCGAACGCGAACTTCCGATGGACCTCGATCTCCGAGGGTCCGAACTCTATCTACCTAGCTGGCAACGACAGCACGACCGGATACGTCTTCAAGCTACAGATCGACGGAAGCACAGCACCTCCAACGCTAGGCGCTCCAGAGGTAACTGCTACCATGCCAGCCGGTGAGCGTATCAACACGATCTACACGTACATCGGTACGTTCATGGGCATCGCAACCACCAAGGGATTCCGAGCAGCTCAGATCGATACCAACGGTGACGTTGGATACGGTCCGCTTCTATTCACTGTAACCAACGGATGCTCTGGGATCGTCGGGTTCGACCACTACATGTGGATCGGATCTACCGACTCTCACGATGGATCGTCCGGACTGTATCGCATCGATCTCGGTGAGGTGGTACAGACGGGAACCACCGACAACCCACTCAGGTTCGCTTACTCAAGGGACGTATACTCCAACGGAAACTCTGGAGCAATCACGTCGGTGACGATGTTCGGCAGCTCCGACCGCAAGGTGTACAACATAGTCGGTACCGGTGCAATCCTTGAGTCTGCTACCACTCTAGTACCAGAGGGATACATCTTCACGGGACGTATCCGCTTCAATACCGAGGAACCCAAGCTCTTCAAGTTCTTCTCCATCCGCACCCCACCTCTACTGGGAGACCTCGTGGTCTCCCTGATTCCAGAAGGCGGAGGAGAGATTCCTTATGTAACTTATGGTCCGGCATTCGCCCCAGGCCAAGGCGATATTGCTACCCCCCAGCCTCCTGGTCCACAGAACTGGATCGAACTCAAGTTCATCCTCAGGAGGAGTCCGACTGATGTGACCGCAGGAGCGGTCATGAATGGCTGGCAGGTCAAGGCTCTGCCAGGTTCCATCCGCCAGCGCATTATCCAGCACACGTTCCTTCTCTTCGACGATGAGACGGACAAGGGTGGACAGCGCAACGGCTACGATGGATATGCGCTCGATCGACTGAACGCGTTCAGAGAGGTCGCTCGCAAGGGGGACGTAGTGCTCTTCCAGGAACTGCAAGACAACACCAGTACGCTGGTCGTAGTCGATGACTGGAAGTTTACGCAGCTATCGCCACCGGGAGCAGATCGTGCCTCCCTTGGTGGTTATCTCACCGCCACTCTCCGCACCGTTGCGGAGACTGCATAACCAAGGGGAGAGGGTTATGGATTCGACAACTCTTACTACCGTCATCACAACTATCACTGGTGTCGTAGGTGGAATGTACGGTGGAGTCAGGTACGGCAAGCAGTCTGCTCTAATGGACGCCGCCAACTCCTCCACCGTAGCTACCAACACCGTTGACATGCTACAGGCACAGGTTCAACACCTCGAAGAGGTTAAGGACGAGCAGCATGAAGTCATCGTGGATCTAACGGCAAGGGTAAACCTGCTAGAAGACATGGTCACTCAACGAGCAGCAGTGTCCGAAGTGCACGATGACATCAAGGCAGCTCGGGTTGTCATTGACAAGATCGCAGAGAAGGTCGGAGCATGAAGCCGACCTGGTACGATCGACGTATCTACGCTCCAGTATCGGAGCGAGAGCACGCTGCTGTGAGATACGTTCAACGTGTACTGCACTGCGCCGAGACCGGTGAACTCGACAACGAGACGGTCTCTCACATCCGTGGGTTCCAGGCCCTTTTTGGCCTACCTACAACCGGCATCGTAGACGATGCCACAGCCCAACAGATCAACAATGTATGGCCAGAAGGAGTCTAATGAACAGCAAGGTTCTAGATATCACCGAGCGTACCGCAGCGACGTTTGCGTTTGCGTTCCTGTCCGCTTTCAGCTTCTCTGATCTCAGCACCGCACGCGATGCTGCTATCGCAGGAGCCGCAGCAGCGGCATCTGTAGTCAAGGGACTACTAAAGAACTACCTAGGAGTTAAGGGCGACGAGCCAACTCCAGGAGCGTAACACATAGAAGAAGCCCCCCTCTTTCGAGGGGGGCATTTCTTCGTTTGATCAGAACTTCGCTACCATAGCGTCTTGGTCATCGCTCTCAAGCTCCCAGCGAACCTCGCTCGCATCGGACAGTCCGATGTATCGAACTCCACCCTGGATCACGAGTGCGGCAGACTCCTTGATCTGGGCACGAGCAGAGCCTACGACACCAGCAAGCTCCTCATCCATGATCGCGTCTAGATCGATGTCTGCCATAGCCTTGTTGGCAGCATCCTTTGCGACCTGCTGTACGCGAGGGTTGATCACGGCGTAGGCGAGAGTGTCTACGGTCGTCTGGTCCATCATCTTACTGCCACCTCTGATTGCGTTGGGTTCGGACAAGCTCTTCTACCTCAGACTCAAGGCGAAGAACCCTCTTGGCAAGCTCCTCGTTGCTAGCCTTGATGGCTAGCAACTCTCTTATCACTTCGTTGATGTTGACTGCGGCGTACGCACCGAGCCATTCCATGAGCCTCGCTCCTTATGCTGGCAGGTGCAACCCTTGTCGTTGCAGTGAGGCTTGGCATCTCGCGGCTTACCGATACCCTGATAGTCTACCGCCGACACACACTGCTTGCAGATCACTTGCCATCCTGACTGTGGATCGGGCAACCACTAGCGTCGCCACGGGCTCCGCATGTACACTCGTTCATCAGTGACCGCCTTCTCGTGCTGGCTGCTCGTCCCACTGAGGGGGAGCTTCATCGTCAGTCTCGTCGTGCTGAGGCTCGGGCTCGTTGCTCATCGGTACGTCACCCAATCGAGTTCGAGGGACAGAGTTCCGTTCGCGTTCAGTGCGAAGACCGGCTTGAGTTCCTGATGTTCGACCTTCACGTCCGCGATCTTGATGTAGTCTTGCCTGGTCGCGGTCTCGTAGTGCGAGCCGTACCACCACTGATCCGAAATGTTCGGATGGTCGGAGCGCTTATACAGCTTCTCTCCGGTATCCACTATACGGAAAGCCTGGATCATCGAGTAGTTCTGGTTCTGGGCCTTGTTCGGATACGGACCGAACACCTCGGTTACAACGTCACCCTTCCTGCGGTCCGGAACCTTCACCCAGTTGAAATCCTTGTCGTACATGGAGTGCTTCTGATCCGAGTCCTCCAAGAACTCCGACCGGACTACGGTCCGATACACCTTGGTGCTCAACTCCAGCATGGTGCGTGCCATCTAGGGTCACGATCCTTCCGACTTCTGCCGCCTGTATGAGGTTCCAGCATTGCTGGCATGGTGCGGTCGTGATGTAGAGAGTGCCGCCCTTCGAGGCGGCATGACCAGCCCGTAGAAGGGCATTGGCTTCTGCGTGAATGGCCACGCAGGGATGCGCGTTGTAGTCTGACCCAGGCTCGATACAGGGCCAAGGCTTTCCGCACGAGCACTCGTCTGGTCCATAACCAAACCCGTCTTTCATCATCTGCACCTTGAAGTGAAGTCCACGTGGACATCCTCCATCGATGCAGTGAGGAGCGCCCGATGGCGCTCCGTTGTACCCTGTTGATACGATCCTGTTGTCTAGAGTGAGGACGGCCCCCACCTTTCGGCGGGAGCACGTCGCTCGTTCTGCTACTATCTCAGCGATAGCCAGGAACGTATCATCCCATGAGGGACGACTCACCTTCCGGGCCTTTCGTTGCAGTAGCACTTCTTGAGTGGCTGCCTACACGTAGCGCACTTAGGACCGAACATCAGTCGCTCTTCGGGTCCAGATCGTACGGGTACTCACCGTTCTCGCGCTTCTGTTCAGCGCGGTCGAACGAATCCTGCCACTGTGCGTCGAACTCGTCAGCCTTAGCCTGGAGTTCAGACTCGTTGTTGTCCTGGTTTCCGCTGTGCTTACCCACGGTCGGTTACCTCCAACTCGATGATGTAGTATTCGTCCGACTCTAGGTGCGTACCGTTCACGGGGACGTAGACGCTAGAGTCAGACTTGTCAACCGCTACCCCGTTATCGTACGCGATGTCAGCCAGATCGTCAAGCGCTTCCTGGTACGTCCACCTTGCGGGCGGAACGATCTCCGTCATGACAAGGTCACTCCCCTTCGGGAGCGATTCATTGATGATCACGTAGACGTTAGTCATGATTCCTCACGTTCTAATCCGAGACCGCAGGGGCTCGGGACCCTGGCTCACTAGGATAGAGTTTACATCCTCCTTGGGCGCAAGCGCAAGTCGGATGGCACCCACTTCCCTGACTAGCATGTCGCCGAAACGCTTGCCAGCCTCATCACCCTCCTGCCAAACGTACACTCGGGTGAAGTCTTCGAACACGTTGCTCCAGTGATCCTTCCACTTCTCAGCTCCACTGATACCAACGCATGGCACGCCAGCGATGTTGCTAGAGAGAGCGTCGATCTCACCCTCAGACACGGCGATGTAGTCACCAGCCTGAGCTAGGAACTGCACGCCCCACAGAGTGGTCTCAAGACCGCTCCACGTCATGTACTTCTGGTGTCCATGCTCTTTGCAGGAGTGATCACGCATGCAACGGAAGTTCATGTTAACCGGACCGGAGGGGGTAAGGTAGGGAATGGCCAGCCTACCCTCTAGGTTCTCGTGGCCAGGGATAGGATCACGAACTACGCCAAGTCCTACGGAACGCGCGACTTCCAGATCGATTGCCCGCCCTGCCAGATACCCTTCGGCCTCCGGTAGGTACTCCATGTACTGCATTGTCGCTCTTTCCAGCGACCTCCGCTGTACGCTTGAGAGCATCGCCATACTTGAGCCCTTCGTGTTTCATGACGCACTGCACGGCGTTGCCCTTGACGCCACAGCTATGGCATACGAACACGTTTAGCTGTGTACTCACGGACGCACTAGGCGTCCGTTCGTTGTGGAAAGGGCATTTGTATGCACGCCAACCAGTGTCTTCCATGCACGGCTCTCCGCCGTACGATTCGAGGAGAGGGCCGATCGCAAAGACCGGCCACTCTCGCTCTTCACTTCTTCCTGAGCCAGTAGACGATGAGCGCAACGAAGATCACGTCCCATCCGTTCATGATTCACTCATCATCGTCGTCATCGTAGTTGGCTACCAGGTTCTCGATCTCCGCTACGTCCTGCTCTTGCGGAAGGTTTCCGGTCGACTGGTGGAACGCGTCCACCACATCATCGAACAGCTTGTCCTTGTCTTTAGCCACTCTTGCAGCCTTCCTTCTTGTCTAGGTGTCGGGCCTTACCTTGCCGATCGCCTTGTATGCGGGTGGATCTACTAGGTAGTCAGCGATCCTATACGCGAAGTCAGGATCGTCCCTGAGGTGACCTAGCAGCTTGTTGCACGTGGTACAAAGCAGACCTCGTACGTATCCTGTCGCGTGATCGTGATCGACAGACAGCTTTTTGGATACGCCCTTAGCTCTCCGACACAACCAGCACACGCCGCCCTGAGCGGCGTACAGCTCGTCGTACTGTCCAGCCTTAAGTCCGTACGTCTGCTGTACCATACGTTCGTGAGAAGCCCGTTTGCGGGCTGCCTTGATGGCATTGTTGTGGGTAGCGCATCTAGGTCCAGGATGTGGGGCCGGGCGTTTAGAGCCCGGCCCACAATCCTTACACCTTTTACTTGCCCTTGCCACTGTTCGGCTTCGGATCTGTGGTACAACCACCCTTGCGGCAGTTAATGTCGGGACAGCTCATCGGTTACCCCCTCTCACATTGCCGGTACCCAGGCAGGTACCGCATCCGATCCATTGCTTAGCGGTGCGAATCTGAGGATGTTCGAAACCGGGCTCGTTGTACAGTGATGCGACTTCTTCTTCCCTACCGCCTCGGCCTTGACAGGTACCACAAGGCTGCCAGATTTCCTGACTAGTCATAGTCCTCCTGACCCCACTTAGCCATGCTGTCTGCGAAAAGGTCGATCTTGTCCTCGGCTGGTACGTAGAGTCCATCTCGGAACACTACATCTATCGGTTCGGGTTGCTCGGTCTCCTCGATCCTACAGTACATAGGATCTGCCTTCATCCGGAAGAACTTCTTCGCCATAGCATCACCAGGGCCGAAGCGGTTCTTGACGACTGCTACGTCGAGAGTACCAGCGTGACCATCTCCCCATAGCGTGATTACAAGGACGGGAAGCTGAGACGCCTTGCCCATGATCGCGGAACGTGGAGGCGGACTACCAGCCTTAGTGCTCTCAGATGTGTGGTGCACGATCGTGAGCGCAGTCTGCTGATCACGAGCCATCACCTTCATCTCGGCCATGAGAGCCCAGTAGTTCTGCTCGCCCGCACCCTCGTAATCAACGTCCATCAGGATGTCAACGATCGTGTGGTGCGGGTACATCCCGTTCACCTCACGGAAGGCTTCCGCCTCACGCCACATATGGTCTAGCGTAGGCGCTGCATGGAAGCTCCACTTGACGTGACTCCATTCGCCAAGCGTATCCTGCGCTAGGTGAGGAGTGTTGAGGACCATCTCCTCTGCTTCCTCGCCACCGATACCGGACCGCATAGACAGAACTCGTGCAGCCATGGTGAAGTCATCAGAGTCAGAGGAGTGGTAGAGGGTTGGGACAACGTCTCCCATCTTATCTACCACGTTGAGCGCGAACATAGTCTTCATCGATCCGGGAGGACCCGCGATCATGTGGATAGAAGACCTTCGAAACGTGATCTTCTTTTCTGCGAAGATAGGGTAAGGATTAGGAAGGGCCTCTCCAGCAGAGAGGCCCCTACTAACCGCCCTTGCGAGCGTCTTCAACTACTACTCCTTCTCAGGAGGTTCGTTCCCTCCGAGAGTTTCCTCGAATCGCTTTGCAGCCTCATCAAGGTCTCGATCCTGTTCATCCCCGCCCGATGAGCCCCTACCCATCAGAGAATGCTGGCCGGGGGAACGTACTTGACTGTGTAGACCTTAGCGTCGAACCCACCGTCAGTCTTCTCGCTCGAAGTCCAGGCCGCACCGATGGTGCCGCCCTCCTTGACCTCCGAGACGCCAGCCTCCTGAAGCGCACCCTTGAGAGCGTACAGAAGACCGCCCTTGAAGTAGATGCGCTTCTCTTCACCCTCGTTGTCGCGGATGGTTACGGTGAGCTGCTTGCGAGGCTGGCCATACGAGTTGAGCTTGACCGCCTTGGTCTTATAGTCCAACTCGTCGCCGACCATAGGCTCACGAGTGACCGTCCCCTGGACGGGAACGTTCACCTCAAGGAACTTTGCGGCGGGAACGGACGGTCCGAACAGGTCTGACTGCGAACTCATGTGTTCTCCTAGTTACTTAGTGTGTCGCCTCAGAAGAGGCTTACCTTGGGTGCCTGAGCTTCCCACGGCTTTGCAACAGCGGGTGCAGCAGGCCTCTCCCACGGAGCCTTGACCTCAGACTCCTTGTTCGGCTCTTCGGAAATCTTGGTAGCACCAAGCTCCCGAGCCATCATCTCCTCCGTCGCCTTCTCGGCGACGGTGCGAGACTCCTTGTTAGCAGCGATCTCAGCCTCTTGGTACTCACGAACCGCAGCTACATACATCTTTGCGATATCGGTCGGGCTGAGTTCAACGGGAACTTCGACCTGCTGCTCGGCGAACCCGTAAGAGAACGCCTTGCTCGGGTATCGGAACGTTACAGTGTTCATGCGAACGCCTTGTCGGTCAGCTTGAACTCGTCCTTCGTGATGGGATCCTTGATTACCGTGATCATCTCGCTCTCGTCCCACTTGACGATAATGCTGTCCGTCATCTCGATGCGAAGAGCGAGATCCTCGGCAGCATCGGTGTAGTGATTCTTCATCAGGTAGTCGAACGCGAGAGTCAGGCCAAGAACCTTGCCGGTATCGATGTCAGTAGGGATATCCATCCTGGTCCGCCCTATCGTAGAACTTGGCACGGGCTGTAGGCCCGGCCTCTAGCATGCAGTTATCCTGATTGAAGCAGAAGCGACAGTTGTAACCTGCGTTAGTCTTATAGATCTTCTTAGACATCTGCTCGTACACTGCCTGATACTTCTCTCCGATATCCTTCGGTGACACCTGAGAAAGGTCAACCGGTCGTGCCTTACTGGACAGCGGGGAAAGCATGCCCCACAGACCCTTGTCGTACATGAAGGGCTCAGGTGCGTACGGCCCCTGCATAAGCAGGGCCTTGTACGTTTCGAGCTGGAAGTTATCCTTCGGCTTCTGGCTTCCGGTCTTCCAGTCGATGATGACTTGGCCGTACTTCTTGTGTTCCCCGATAATGTCGACGTAACCCTTGATCGGGATGTCCAGTCCTGGCAGCTTGCCACTGGCGTCGTACTCGACCTCGAATACTTCTACATCTTCAAGGAACTCTACTGCGTTGTTGTAGCAATCCACAACACGTTTTAGCGCCTTGTCTTCTACGATTGGAGCTTCGGCGCTCCCGCCGAAGAGCCACTTCGACATGTCTGGTTCGGTGCTCATCTGCCTTGAGATGAGATCGTAGAAGATTCCTTCAAGGTTGGGATCGCAACCATCAAGGTGCTGTTCAATTGCGGTGTGAACGGCAGAGCCGATCGGGATGTACCATGTTTGCTTCTCCTCGGCCTTGCGTACCTTAGTAAGATACCAAGACCGAGGACAGCGAGTGTAGCTATTGTACTGCGAGTAAGAGATATACTCCACGCAACCTCCTAGGTGAGCCTTCGGCCCCCTTGACCGGAGGGAGAAACAGGAACCACAGGCCAGACAGTTCCCCGTCCTAACCCGTAGGCGACCTATGGTCCCGTTAGCTTAGCATGCCTACCCCGTAGGGTTGGTACCGGGTTGACCGGTGTCTATCGACCAGCCTTGACCGGTCTCAAGATCTTAACCTAAGCCCTTGATCTAGCGAAGGTACAGGAATCGAACCTGTGCGGGGCCCGCGAGGCCCCTGTGCCCACCACACCCTCTCTCCTAGGTTGCGACCCTAGGAACAACCGTTCAGCCCGTCAGCTTCTCGGTAACTACAGTCTACACCGTCCAGCCCTTGGCCGCAACTTTCGCGCGGTGACGCTTCGAACGGTCACGGTTGCATTGCAGACAGCGACCAGCCTTGTCCTTGGCACCGTCTACGGTAAGGTCATGATCGTTTACGCACGCCTCCCGCTCGTTGCGGGGAGGCTCTTTGTACTCGGTAGGCCACGCTCCAGCACGCATAGTGACCTTCTTGTCCATGAGCGTAGCGTAGTTCCAGCACTGAGAGAAGACTGGACACTTCGAACATACTACCTCGGCCTCTTCGAAGTGTCGTTTATTTAGACTTGCATCTTCTGACAACAGCCAGAGCGAGGAATCATACTCTCGACAGAGAGCATCCTCCTCCCAGGAGCCACCGCCAGGTGGCTCGTTCATGAGACTACTTAGCATGCCCTTCCCTCATTCTTCCTCCGGTCAACAAGGCAGCCCCCCAAGGGCTGCCGCTTAGGAGGATATAAAAAGGTGGCCTTCTGGCCACCTAGTTCACTGAGGACAGGAGTATCCCCTTTATCTACTCTACCATCCGGCCCGAGAGGGCCGGACTAGAGAACCTTCTAAAAGCAGTATAACGGCGTCCCCCCAAGGCTGTCAAGCCCGGGGGGTGACGCGTCACCAAGAGTAGTCGGGTGGTTCCAGGCGATCACGCACTCTCTGCTCCCAGAGTTGTGCGTCAATCAGATCCGCCCTAGACTCCTCCTCAACCTCCTGGTACCCCATCACACGAGCTGAGGGGTGAAGCCCACGGTCTCACCCGCTTCGCGGGTGATCTCCTCGCCGGTGTCCTCGATCTGGTCACCGGACACGTTGAACAGGGAGACTCCGCCCACTACGTTGCCGTTGCTGCCGTCCTCGAACAGTCCGACGACGGCCGGGAGGCCGTACTCGGGCTCGATGATCAGCTCGGCAGTGAAGGGCATGGGACGGACGCCAGTGACGTTTACCAGCTTGTACTGCATGATGATCTCCCTTGTGTGCTAGACTATGGTCATGACGGTCAAGACCACGGTGATTCTACCGGATATCCAGTATCCATTTCACGATTCTCTGATGCTACAGAAGATCCTTAAGGTTGTCAAGGAGGTACAGCCCGACTCTGTACTCAGCATCGGAGACGCCATAGACTTCCCACAGGTCTCTAGGTGGAGCATCGGTACGGCTGGAGCCTACGCTCCCACCCTACAAGAGCACATAGATGGGTTCCGCCATGACGTCCTGCATGGGCTTAGGGAAGCCGCTCCCGGATCGAAAATCACTTGGCTTGAGGGCAACCACGACCTTCGGCTCCGAGATTTCATCGGGAAGTACGCTCCGCCACTGAGGACGCTCCGAGCCCTTGATGTCCAGGAACTCTTCGGTCTGGCTGAGTTTGACATCAGTTACGAACGAGGCCCACTCAGAGTAGCCACGAACACCTATGCGGTTCATGGTCATGAGCTTGGCACTTACGTGTCTACTCCCCACGCTTGGGATCAGAAGTTCATGAAGAGGTACGGAAGCGAGAAGAACTTCGTTTTCGGACATACCCACCAGCCTTTCGTTACTACACGTGCCACTGGCTTCGGTGGCAAGGTTTCCCCGTGGTTCACTATGAACGTGGGAAGCATCATGGATCCAACCGAGGCTCGCTACATCAAGGACGGTTCCGTCAGTTGGACCATGTCATTCGCGCTACTGCGCGATGACGGTAAGCGTGTGTGGCCCGAGCTGGTTATCGCAAACAACCGCTCGTTCTGGATTAACGGAGTTAAATATTGAGTACGCTAGACTACGACCAGATCATGCCTATCGTGAAGAGCGTAGCAACCTCAGTGTCATCTAAGTTTCCCCCGTATGTTCGATCCGATGACACCGAGGGTGCGCTACTCCTGTGGACGTATCAGAACAAGTCCACACTTGAGGGCATGATGGAGGACGGGGGTGCTTACATCCCCAAGATCGCATCCATGATGCGCAAGGCGGCTTTCAGCCACTGCGCAGCAGAGAAGGCAGCGTCGGAAGGATATGATCCGTCTGACATTTACCGCTACTCTGCACCCAAGATCAAGTCACTCATCGCCGATGCGATGGACTATGAAAACTGGCAGTCGTTCAACTCGTTCGGGGATGGACAGCCGAAGGCTGCCACCCAAACCTATAACGAGCGCACGACAGAGCTAGTAGATATCAAGAACGCCATGTCAAAGCTCAATGACGACTCGTACAACATCCTTGTTTACCAGTTCAAGTACGAACTGACTTCCGAGGAGATCGGCACGATCCTCGGCATGACGGCCGAGGCGGTCAGGAAGCGGTCCCAGAGGGCCGTCAAGGCCCTACAGAAGGAGCTTGGGTACAAGGACGCACAGCCTGCTCCGCAGGCCGGTAGGCGCCCTGTCAGGAGCAACGCAGCATGGCGTGCTGATCTTTCCACTAGCTATGAAGGCTAACGCAAGGTGACGGGGCTACTCCGAAGAGTAGCCTCATCATCATTCGTCAGACTCGGTCATGTCTGGGAAGTCTTCCGGATGGAAGTGCACCCATGCCGCCGCTAGATTGTCTCGTTGTTCGCGATACGTCAGTGCGACACCTGCTGTTGCCAGCATGCCTACACCTAGTACGATATTGAGTATCACTCCGATTCCCCTTAGAAGAGCTTTACTGGTGGCTTCTTGCGCCTGTAGAACTTGGCTATAGAATCGTTAGGCTCTACGATCGGACGGGTTTCCCCGTCCGGCATGAGTAGTACGGCCTTATCGATAACAGCCACCACTTTAAGAGCCTTAGACCAAGAGTACATCACTCGGTCTCCGACCTTCCAACCATCGACGTTAGTTCCAGGAGCACCGCTCTTGGCCTTGGTGTCGATGGCATACTCTTGCCATGGTTCAATCGGACCTAGGTATCCGTACCTGCTATCTCCGGTCGTCACCCAATAAAGATCGCCCTCGTTCCATGCGATGTGATGAACCTTGCCGGTGACGGCATGCTTGAAAGGCTCTCCCATCTTGAGAGTGGGAGGCACTTCCTTTAGGCCCTTCGTGAGCAGATCGTAGAACGCATTGACTATTTCCTTTGCGACTTCTTCTACGGTCTGCTCTTCTCGCTTTGGATCTTCCAGGTACGCTACGAGAGCCTTTATCTGCTCGCTCTTAGTAGCCGTGTCACATCACCTCCGTTACGATGTTCGTGGTGATCTCGGCCTTGAAGACGGGCACCCAACTAACATTGTGAACGTAGTGAGTCTGTGAAGTGTTGCTAGCGGCGGCAACAGCCGCTGCATTTGCATCCGCCTGGTTGTTATACCAGTTCCAGTCGCCGTGACTGATATCGTTCAAGTCCGCCGACACGTTGTACATGGTAGCCATGCTTTCCCCTTCGCTGTGAGTCCAGAGGAGAGCGCACCGGAGAGAGAGTACAGTGCGCCCCCTTCAAGAATCACAGTGAGCATAGCGTGAGTGGGGATGGGTTCAGATCTACCTCGGGATGGCAAATCCCTCAGACGGTAGGACGGTACTTATATTCCCGTAGCCATCCCCACTCACACGATCACATCCCCATAGAGATGGAGACGAACAACAGTGCTGCCATAATCGTCAGCACGACGATGAGACCGATCTTCTCGTTCTTGTCCATCACAGATCCGCGCTGTACTTCTCGATGAGAGCGGCGATACCGGAGAAAGAAGTCCCGGAATCGTTCATCTCCGCGAGAGACATGGGGAATTCGCTTTCCATCTCGTACGCCTCGGCTGAATCGTACGGATGAGGGTTGCACACCGAACCATCGTCGGTCTTCAAGCCAGCCCAGATCATGACTGCGTTCGGAACGAGATCGTCCCGATCGTCGAACTTGATGTTTTCATAAACATCGTACGACTCGTCGGTGTCTTCGTCCGAGAACGAAGCGGACTTCCCTGCGACGCGGTTGACCTGGACTCCATCCTTGATAGCAAGCTCACACAGCACACCGAGGCAGCAGTGGCCTATAACTTCACCGCTCTCATTGTCGACCTGGACGAGAGCTTTGCTCGCCTGGTTGTAGACACCGGAACGAAGAGCTTCGGACCAGAGTTCTGCTATTTCCTGCTTCATTGTTCTCTCCCTTGTTCGGTCTGAGATGACCACCCGAAGCACGTCCCTGAGGACGTGCGTCAGGCTACCACATCAGAGGTTGGCCTCGATGAAGTCGATAACCGGCTGGAAGGTTTCGACCTCGTCGTTCAGGTTCGCGAGCTTGATCATGTCTTCATCAGTTACTGATG